>Ga0209161_10000081_pt1 | contig 65765 bp, 61 predicted proteins | sample GraSoiAngelo_155_FD_186169 | JGI IMG/M metagenome (GOLD analysis project Ga0209161, IMG submission 186169) | Grasslands soil microbial communities from the Angelo Coastal Reserve, California, USA - 14_1009_13_30cm (SPAdes) (version 2) | ecosystem: Environmental > Terrestrial > Soil > Grasslands... | reverse complement strand
GGCAAAGTCCCTCCCGAGCTCCTGGCGCGGCTGGTGTATCCGTATCTGGGCCGCCGCCCGGAGGTGCTGCGCCGGGCCGGCATTGGAGAAGACTGCGCCGTCCTGGACTTTGGCCAGTGGGCGGCCGTGGTTACCTGCGATCCCATCACCACTGCCCGTGAGCATCTCGGCCGGCTGGCGGTGCACGTGGCGTGCAACGATCTGGCGACCAGCGGCGCTGAGCCGTTCGCGCTGGTGTTCACGTTGCTGCTCCGGGAGGGCACCACGCCAGAGGAACTCGAGGCCATCATGCGTGAGGCCGGACAGACTGCAGATGGTCTACGGGTGGAGATTGTCGGAGGCCACACCGAAGTAACATCCGGCATCGACCACACCATCGCCGTGATCACCGCGATCGGCCGCGCCAGCCCGGACGCGCTGATTTCTGGGTCAGGCGCGCGGCCCCACGATGCGGTCATCCTGACGAAGGGCGCGGGGATCGAGGGTACTGCGGTCCTGGCCGCCGACCTGGCCGAGCGGCTGGTCCCGGTGCTTGGTGCGGCCGCCACGGCACACGCCAGGGCCTTTCTGGAGTGGCTCAGCGTTGTTCCTGAGGGAATGGTGGCGGCGCGCAATGGAGCGACGGCCATGCACGATGTGACCGAGGGAGGTGTCCTCGCGGGAGCATGGGAACTTGCCGAGGCATCGAAGCGAGGGATCACGCTCCGGGCGGACGACGTGCCGGTGCCAGCGGAGACGGCCGCCATCTGTCACACCCTGGAGCTGGATCCACTGGCCCTGATCGGCAGCGGCGCGATGCTGATTTGTACCGCTGATCCGCGCCGGATGCTCCGGGCGCTGGCGGAGGCCAAGATCCCTGCAGCGGAGGTGGGCATGATCACAGAACGCGACCGCGTGCTGCTGCGGGGCGGACAGACCCGACCCCTGATCCCCCCACCGCGGGATGAGATCTATCGTGCGCTGGAACAAGAGAAGTTGAAAAGTTGAAATGTTGAAGAGTTGGAGAGTCAACTTTTCAACTCTCCAACTCTTGAACTCGGCCTGAAAAGCGCTGTATGATTGTTGTGAACTTCATATCGGCGGGGAGCTCGGGGACAACCGGGCTGAGAGGGCACCATAGTCTGCACAGTCCTCTCAGTCTTCCCAGTCCTCCCAGTCCAAAACCGGAGAGATCCGGAAGTAGACTGGGGAGACAGTGGAGACTGGGGAGACTGGGTAGACGCCGGTGCCGACCCATCGAACCCGATCCAGGTAATGCTGGCGTGGGGACCGCAGCCGTGATGTGTGGACCGCCAGCCGGGTCGGGCTGGCGGTTTTCGCTTCTTGGCGGAGATCTGGACGAACAGGGAGGGATGCCCATGGACAGGCAAGGATTGAGGCGACTGGTGGAGCTGGCCATCGCCGTGGCTCTGACGACGGTACTCAGCCAGATACGCGTCTATAAGCTCCCCCAGGGTGGGTCGATCACCGCCGGCAGTATGGTACCCATCTTTTACGTGGCGCTACGCTGGGGATTCCGGTGGGGGTTGTTGGCCGGGCTGCTGGCCGGAGTCGTGAACTACATCACTGAGCCGTTCTACGTACATCCCGTTCAGGTGCTGCTGGACTATCCGATCGCATTCGGGGCAATCGGTCTAGCCGGGCTCTTTCAGCGCCGGCCCGTTGCTGGAGTGGTGGTGGGAGGCGCGGGCCGATTCGTGGCGCACTTTCTTTCGGGCATCGTCTTCTTCGCGTCCTACGCCCCAAAGGGGGTGTCCCCGGCCGTCTACTCGGCCGTTTACAACGGCAGCTACATGCTGCCCGAAGTCATCATCAGTTCGATCCTGACAGTCTTGGTCTTGCGGGCGATGGAACGCGTCCAACCGGTCCAGCCGGCGTAGCCGGTGTGAACGCCGTCATCATCGGCTCCGGCCCGCTGCGACCTCGGCGCGCGCTGCGCGAGCTCCTGAGACGGGCCAACCTGATTATCTGCGCCGACGGAGGCCTCCGGGCCGCACGGGCCCTGGGGATCGTCCCCCACGCGGTGATCGGTGATTTCGACTCTGTGGAGCCGGCCCTGCTGGCGTGGGCCCGCCGGAAGGGCACGCGCCTGATCGAGCACCCGCGCGAAAAGGATCGGACCGATGCGGAACTCGCGTTGCAGCACGCGCTGGAGGCGGGAGCTGCGGAGATCGACCTGCTCGGCGTGCTCGGCGCCCGGATCGATCATACCCTGGCGAACATCGGATTGCTGATCAAGGTTGCCGGGAACGGGAAGCGCGCCCGCATTCTGCAGGGCCGCGAGGAGCTGTTCCTCGCCGAGGCGCAGACGCCCATCGACGGCCGTCGGGGGGACCTGGTGTCCTTGATCCCACTCTCGGACAGCGTGGCCGGCGTCACGACACACGGTCTCAAGTACCCGCTGACGGACGCGGTGCTTCACAACACCACCACGCTGGGGGTCAGCAACGAAATCACAGAACTGCCGGCCGCGGTGAACGCCCGGCAGGGCTGGCTGCTCGTGGTCGTCACGCACCGCCGCTGAGAACGAAGGGAACGCGGACGTTTCCCAATGTAGGCTGCATCGCGTTCCCGCGTTCCCGTGTTCCCGTTATTTCAGTCTTAGTGGAACCTGTGCGATAATGAAAACACTTGGCCGCGGTGGAAACCGCGCGGCCCCGTGCGCAGATTCATGGAAGATTACTGGATTCGATCGGTTACTGAGGATGGCACCGTCCGCGCCATGGCGGCGGTGACCACGGCCACCGTGGAGCAGGCCAGGCGGCGGCATGGGACCGCGCCGACCGCGACCGCGGCGCTGGGCCGCGCTCTGACGGGGGCGGGTCTGCTTGGGGCAGCGCTGCGGGCCGGCCAGACGATCCTCGTCCGTATTCAGGGCGACGGCCCCCTGGGTGGGGTGCTGGCGACCAGCGATGCCGTCGGCACAGTGCGCGGGTACGTGGCCAACCCGGAAGTTCACCTTCCCCTGACAAGTAGCGGCAAACTGGATGTCGGCCGCGCGGTGGGCCGCGGGACCCTGCACGTCACCCTTGACCTTGGGCTGCGGGTTCCCTACCACGGGAGTGTCCCGTTGGTGTCAGGCGAGATCGCCGAGGATCTCGCATCCTATCTGGTCGTGTCCCACCAGATTCCCTCGGTGGTGGCGCTGGGGGTGCTCGTGGCCCCGACTGAGCAGGTGATGGCGGCCGGGGGGCTGATCGTGCAGGTGATGCCGGGAGCGGAGGAGCGGGTGGTGTCCTACCTGGAACAGCGCGCGAAGGTCCTTCCGGCGGTGACGTCAATGATCTCGGGCGGCACCACACCGGAGGAAATGGTGGGCGCCGCACTGGGGGAGATGTCCAGCCAGGTCGTCGAGCGCGGCGCGGTGCGCTTCCGGTGTCGGTGCTCGCGGCGCAAAGTCCAGCGCGTCCTGATCAGCCTGGGGGAGACGGAGCTCCACGAGATTCTGGCGGAGCAGGGGCGGGTGGAGGTGCGCTGCAACTTCTGCGCCGCCCGCTATCTATTTGACGAGGACGATGTGGAGACCCTGATACTGGCCATGAAAGACGGACACGCAGGCTCTACAACGAGGCACTAGCCTTCGACGTCGTCTTTATCCGCGGTCTGTGTACCCGTCCAGAGACCAGGCAGGTCGTGCACACGGTCAACCGCCGTGGCGCCCCGTCCACGATGACGCGCACGCGCTGCAGGTTCGGAAGAAACCTCCGCCGCGTCTTCACCGCCGAGTGACTGACGGCGTGGCCGGTCCCCGGCCGCTTCCCGCAGATTGCGCATCGACGAGCCATCACTACCTCCTTCACATGCCTCCCGGATTGTAGCATGCCCACCGTGGCCAAGGAAAGGGTGGCCAACCGGAGAACACTAGTGCGAATGGCCACGTCACGTCGCACCCTCGCCGTCGCAGCGGGCCAGGCACGATCGACTTCCCGGTCCCCGCTCGACGCCCCCGCCCAATATGTGAAAGGTGTCGGTCCCGCCCGTGCTGAGCAGCTCGCACGCCTGGGCCTGCACACGGTAGAAGACCTGCTCTACCACGTCCCCCACCGGTATGAGGACCGCAGCCACCTGGCCTCGATTGCCTCGCTCGTGCCGGGCCAGCGGCAGGCCACGCAGGGGGTGGTCCTGGCCCTCAGCGAGAAGCGCCGCGGTACCTACCAGTTCGTCGCCGCGCTGTCTGACGAAACAGGCGTACTGCAGGCGATCTGGTACGGGCAGCGCTACCTGCGCCGGGTCATCCGGCGGGGCTCCCGCCTGATTGTCTACGGGAAGGTCGAGCGTGCTGGCCGGCTGCAGATGATGGTGGAGGAGTTTGAAACCCTCACCGGGGACGATGACGATACACTGCACACCGGTCGCATCGTCCCCATGCACCCCGCGACCGAAGGCCTCAGTCCAAGAGTGTTGCGGACGATCATCGCGCAGACGCTCAGCCAGCACCTGGACGGCGTCTCTGATCTGCTGCCGGACGCCGTCCGCAGCCGCCTCGACGTCCCGCCGATCAGGGAGGCGCTGCGGGCCATTCACTTCCCAACCTCACTCGCAGAGGCGGAGGCGGCGCATCGCCGGTTGGCGTTTGACGAGCTTCTGATTCTGCAACTCGGCGTGCTCGGACGGCGCCAAACGTTGCAGACCGTCGACAAAGAAGTGCGGTATGCCGGTGACGGGGCGCTCCTTCAGCGCTTTGTCGGATCCCTGCCCTACGAGCTGACGCGCGCGCAGCACCGGGTCCTTGCCGAGATTACAGCGGATCTGCGCCGACGTGCTCCCATGAACCGGTTACTGCAGGGCGACGTCGGTTCCGGGAAAACGGTCGTGGCCGCCGCGGCGCTGTGGCTCTGTGTGGGGGGCGGCTTCCAGGGCGCGCTGATGGCCCCCACGGAGATCCTGGCTGGGCAGCATTACCTGACCTTCCGCCGGCTGCTGACCCCGTTGGGAGTGCGCGTGGGCCTGGTGATCGGTGGGGCGGCAAGACGCGAGCGCGAGCGGATGCGCGATCTGCTACGCGCAGGAGAGGTGGAGGTGGCTATTGGGACGCATGCGCTCCTGGAAGAAGGGGTCGCCTTCGCCAGGCTGGGGCTGGTCGTGGTGGACGAGCAGCACAAGTTTGGCGTAACGCAGCGCGCCGCGCTCCGGCACAAGGGATTCCACCCAGACGTGCTGGTTATGACCGCGACGCCCATCCCACGGACCCTGTCCTTGACCCTGTACGGCGATCTGGACGTGTCGGTGCTGGATGAGATGCCACCCGGCCGGGGGATGGTGCGGACCTACGTGCGCGGGCCAGGCAAACGCCCGGAGGTTTATGCGTGGGTCCGCGAGCAGGCCAACGGTGGCCGGCAGGCCTACGTGGTTTGCCCGCTGATCGAAGAATCTGACAAGCTGCAAGTGGAAGCCGCCGTGCGTCTGGCCGACCGTCTTAGCCAGGAAGCGCTGCGCGGCGTGCCGCTGAGCGTGCTGCACGGGCGCATGCGCCCGGAGGAGAAAGAGCAGGTCATGGAATCATTCCGGAGTGGCGCGGTGAAGGTGCTGGTGGCGACACCGGTGATCGAAGTGGGCATCGATGTGCCGCAGGCGACGATCATGGTGATCGAAGACGCCGATCGGTTCGGGCTCGCCCAGCTCCACCAGCTGCGGGGCCGCATCGGACGGGGGGCCCAGACATCCCACTGCGTCCTGCTCAGTTCGTTGGCGACCGATGCTGCCCGGACGCGAATGGAGACGATGGCGCAGACGCAGGATGGGTTTGTCATCGCGCAGCGAGATCTGCAGCTCCGGGGGCCGGGGGAGATCCTGGGCACACGCCAGCACGGGCTTCCAGACCTGCGCGTGGCCGACCTGATTACCGACGTGGCGGTCCTCGAGTTGGCCCGCGACGAAGCGCACCGGCTGCTCCTCGAGGATCCAGATCTGTCTCAACGTGAGCACGCTGCGCTTGCGCGGGAGGTGCGCCGGCGGTTCGCTCAGGAAACCACGCTGGCCGTCGGCTGACCTGTGATGCGTGTCACGGATCGGGCCGCGCCCCGGCGACGCCGCGACGAATTCCGCCCAACCCTGGCGCGGGTGCGCGACGCTATGTTTAACAGCCTGGGGGCGCGGACGAGCGGCGCGCGCGTCCTGGATCTCTTTGCGGGGTCGGGAGCCCTGGGGATGGAGGCTCTGCGCCGGGGCGCAGCGCATGCGGTCTTCGTCGAGCAGAACGCGAAACTGGCGACGGGGCTGCGGCACCACTTGGCCGATGAGCAGTTGATGGATCGCGCCGAGGTGTGGAAGCGGGATGCGTTGGCGGCAGTGCGCGATCTGGGGCTGGCGGGCCGGGTGTTTGACATCATTTTCTTGGATCCCCCCTATGGACGGGGGCTCGTCGCCGCCACCCTGCGGGGCATTGGTGCCTCGGGGATTCTGGCGCCGGGCGGCGTGGTGGCGGCCGAGGGGCACTGGCGTGACCGGCCGTCGGAGACCGGCGTGCTGGCCTGCCGCCGGGAGGCCCGGTACGGCGAGACGATGGTGTGGTATTTCGAGCAGGCGGGAGGCGAAACGTTATGACCGTGGCGGTCTATCCCGGCAGCTTCGACCCGGTGCATAATGGGCACCTGGATGTCGTCACCAGGGCAGCGAGGGTGTTTGACACCGTCGTGGTGGCCGTGGCCGACAACTCCGAAAAGGAAGGGCTCTTTGCGGTGCCGGAGCGTGTGGATATGCTGCGGGCCGCCACCGCGCACCTGCGCAACATTCAGGTCGACGCGTTCAACGGGCTCACCGTCGCCTTTGCGCAGAAGAGGGGAGCGGTCGTCCTGGTGAAGGGGCTTCGCGCGGTGGTGGATTTTGAATACGAACTGAAGCAGGCGTCGATGAACCAGCGGCTCGCGCCGAACCTGGACACCGTCTTCTTCATGACCGCGCCGGCGTATTACTTTCTCAGCTCTACCCTGATCCGGGAAGTCGCCAGGCTGGGTGGGGCCGTGACGGGACTCGTGCCGCAAGCGGTCGAGGAGCGCCTCCGGAAGAAGTTTTCGGGCAAGCACTTGTTGAAAGGCGACTCGAGCTAAGCCTATACTGAAGAGTCTGGATTTCGAGGGGTGTCGGCGTGCGTATTGATGTCGCCGAGCTGGAAATCGGCCAGGTGCTGCGCGCCACCTTCGAGGAGACTGTGGACAGCCGAACCGGGGATGTCACGTTCGATGCTCCGGTGACGGGGGAGGTTGAGGCCGGCCGAACCTCCGGGACACTCTATTTGCGCGGCCGGTTGACCACCACCGCGCCGATGGTCTGCGGCAGGTGCCTGGGAGGATTCCGGCAGACCTTGGCGATTTCAGTCGACGAGGAGTTCCAGATTGGCGGCGCCCCCACTGGCGGCAGGGGCGCGCTGGGCCCCGAGGACTTTGTGGTCCCGCTCGGTCCCGATCTCGTGCTTGACGTGACCGAAGTAGCGCGGCAACACTTGCTGCTGGCGTTGCCCATGGTGCCGGTCTGCCGTCCGGAGTGCCGCGGGCTGTGCCCGGTCTGTGGGGAGAACCTGAACGAACGGGAGTGCGGCTGCCGGCGGGATGCCGTGGATCCACGCCTGGCGCCGCTGCGTAACTGGCAACCAAGCGACCAAGGTACCAGGGGACCGGGCAACCGGTAACCTCCTTGATGCACGCTTGGTACCCGGGTCCCATGGCGCCCGTGGTAGCTATGATAAGGGGAGGTATGGTTATGGGTATCCAGAAGCACCGCCGCTCGAAGATGAGCGGGGCCACGCGCCGCGCGCATTGGAAACTCCGGGGGGCCACATTGGTGAACTGTCCGAAGTGCCACTCTCCGATGAGGGCCCACCGCGTCTGCCCGACCTGCGGAACCTACGCGGGCCGCGACGTCATGAAGATCGAAGCGGCAGAGGAGAAATAGTAACAGTTGAAGAGTTGGAGCGTTGAAGAGTTGGAGAGTCACGCATTCCTGCGATGGAGTGCCGCAGGTGGTTCTCCAACTTTTCAACTTTCCACCTCTCCAACTGTTCAACTCCGGCAGGTGGTGTAGTGAGGATCGCAGTCGACGCCATGGGCGGGGATCACGCCCCAGACGTTGTCGTCGCGGGGGCGGTCACGGCGGTGCGCGACCTTGGGGCGGAGGTCGTGCTGGTAGGGCCACAGGCCCGCGTGGAACGAGAACTGGCGCGCCACCGGCCGGTACCCTCCGGACTCTCTGTCGTCGATGCGCCGGAGGTGATCGAGATGCACGAATCTCCGGCGATGGCAGTACGCCGCAAAAAACGGTCGTCCATCGTCGTGGCGATGGAATTGGTGCGCGACCGCCGCGCGGATGCCGCCGTCAGTGCCGGCCATACCGGGGCCGCGATGGGAGCCGCGCTGTTGCGGCTGGGTCGCATTCCCGGGGTGGACCGGCCCGCCATCGCGGCGGTGCTGTCGACAGTGGCCTCGCACCCAGTGGTGCTGCTGGACGTTGGGGCCAACGTCGACTGCCGGCCCCACCACCTGTTGCAATTCGCCATCATGGGCACCGTGTATGCGCGCCAGGTGCTGGAGATTCACACACCGCACATCGGAATCCTCAGTAACGGCGCGGAGGAGGGGAAAGGATCAGACCTCACACTCCGCACGACCGCGTTACTGCGCGATTCGGGTCTGGATTTCATCGGCAACGTGGAATCGCGCGACGTCTTCAGCGGTGTCGCTGACGTCGTGGTCTGCGACGGGTTCGTCGGCAACGTCGTCCTCAAGTTCGGCGAGGGGCTGGCGCTGGCGATCCGCGACATCGTGAAGGCGGAGTTACGCGGGCTGCGTGGCCGGCTGGCCCTGCTGTATCTCGCCCCGCTGGCAGGAAAGATCCGCCGCATGTACCGGCGGATCGATTACCGGGAATACGGCGGGGCGCCGCTGCTCGGGCTGGAGGGGGTCTGCGTCATTGCCCACGGGAGCAGCAATGCGCGCGCCATCAGGAATGCGATCCGGGTGGCGGTGGAAGCGGTGCGCCACGGATTCGTAGACGAGATCCGGGCGCAGATGCCGCGATGGAGCGAAGCCGCCCTCAACGCCGGGGCGCCCGCGAGTACCGTTCTGAATCCGGCGCCCGACCCGTCGGCCAACCGCCCCTAACCGTCGAACGACAAGGAGACGTGATGCGAGGTTCAACGATCACCGGCATGGGCCGCTATGTTCCCCGCCGTGTCATGACGAACCACGAGTTGGAGAAGATTGTGGAGACCACCGACGAATGGATCGTCAGCCGGACGGGGATCCGGGAACGCCGCATCGCAGCGCCGGAGGAGGCCAGTTCAGATCTGGCCTTCCATGCCGCACAGGAGGCCCTCGCAGACGCCGGGGTGAGTCCCGAGCAGATCGACCTGATCATCGTCGGCACGGCCACCCCTGACATGCTCTTTCCCGCGACCGCCTGCATCGTGCAGGATCGCTTGGGCGCCCGCAACGCCGGTGCCTTCGACGTGTCGGCGGCCTGCAGCAGCTGGGTGTATGCGGCGGCGGTCGCGCATGGGTACATCGCAGGCGGGCTGGCGAATACTGTGCTGGTCGTAGGCGCGGAGGTCCTGTCGAAGTTCGTCAACTGGAAGGACCGCAATACCTGCGTGCTCTTTGGGGATTCGGCCGGCGCAGCGGTCCTGCGACCCTGTGAGCAAGGCCGGGGGTTCCTCTCATTCTATCTGGGGGCGGACGGCTCGGGTGGATCGCTCATCGCGGTGCCTGCCGGCGGGTCGCGCATCCCGGCGAGCTACGACTCCGTTGAGCAGAATCTCCACTTCATGCAGATGAATGGCCGCGAGGTGTACAAGTTTGCGGTGCGCTGTATTCCCAAGGCGATTGAAGAGGCGGTGCAGCGCGCTCACGTGGCCATCGAAGACGTCGACTGGTTCATCCCGCATCAGGCGAATATTCGCATTATCGACGCGGCGGCGGAACGGTTAGGGCAGCCTCGGGAAAAGTTTTTCATCAACGTCGAGCGCTACGGCAACACGTCTTCCGCATCGGTCCCGGTGGCGCTGTACGAGGCGGTGCGGACCGGCCGCCTCAAAGAGGGAGATCTGGCGGTCCTCGTTGCGTTCGGGGGCGGGTTGACCTGGGGATCCTGCGCGATGCGCTGGACGATGCCGACAACCACAGATCCAGGATCCAGGGCCTAGAATCCGGGACATGAGCGTCGCATTCGTCTTCCCTGGCCAGGGTGCGCAGTACGCCGGGATGGGCAAGCAGTTGGCCGCGGCATTCGCGCCGGCCCGCGACGCCTTCCGTCGCGCGGATGAGGTCCTCGGATTCCCGCTGTCGCGGCTGTGCTGGGAGGGATCTGATGAGGAACTGCGCCGGACCGACATTACCCAGCCCGCGATCCTGGCCACCAGCATGGCCTGCCTGACCGTGTTGCAGGCGCGCGGGGTTGCTCCGCAGATGGCTGCCGGTCTCAGCCTGGGCGAGTACACGGCGCTGGTGTGCGCGGGGGCGATCCGCTACGAGGATGCCCTCGTCGTCGTGCGCCGCCGCGGCGAGTTCATGCAGGAGGCCGCCGCGGGCCGGCGGACGGCCATGGCCGCGATCCTGGGCCTCGATGCCCAGGCCGTCCGCGGCATCTGCCGTGCGGCCGCGACGCATGGCATCGTGGAGCCATCTAACTTCAACAGCCCCGGGCAGATCGTGATCGCGGGGGATGAAGACGCGGTGCACGAGGGGATGAGACTCGCCCGCGAGGCCGGCGCGAAGCGGGCCGTTCCGCTGCCGGTCAGTGCTCCGTTCCACACCAGTCTCATGCGTCCGGCGGCGACGCGGCTGGCCGAGGCGCTGAGTGGCATTCCCATCGTCCCGGCGACGATTCCTGTGGTCAGCAACGTGACCGCGCAGCCCGTCCGCGAGCCAGGCGATATCCGGCGGGTACTGGTGGAGCAGGTCGCCAGCCCGGTGCGGTGGGATGAATCCGTCCGAGCGATGCGGGACGCCGGCATGACCACGTTTGTGGAGGTTGGGCCGGGTACGACGCTGTCGGGATTGATCCGCAAGACTGTGCCGGCGGCGCGGATGGTCCATGTGCAGGATCCGGAGTCGCTGCACGAGGCGTGTGCGGCCTTGGAGGTGTCTCCCAGCGATGTGGCCTAGAGAGGATTGCTGGGAGACGGCGGAATCGCGCGGAGCGGACCATGGGGACGCTTGACGGCCGAGTCGCGATTGTGACCGGCGGTTCGGGGGCGATGGGCCGCGCCATCTCGACCACGCTGGCAGCCGAGGGTGCGAAGATCGTCGTCCATTACGGCACCCACCGCGATGCCGCCGAAGCCGTGGCCGGCGCCATCAGTGAGCGCGGTGGGGTGGCCAGATGCCTGCAGGCAGACCTGGCGGTTCCTGCGGGGGCCCCCCAGTTGGTCGCGGCCGCCCTGGACGCCTTCGGGCGGATCGACATCCTGGTCAACAACGCCGGCATGATTCGAGACACGCTGATCCTGCGTATGAAAGACGAGGACTGGCAGGCTGTGCTTGACGCGAATCTCAGCAGCGCCTTCTATTGCACCAGGGCGGTCCTCCGCGAGTTCGTGCGCCGGCACGGCGGCCGGATCATCAACATTGCGTCGATTGTGGCGGAGATCGGCAATCCCGGTCAGGCCAACTACGTGGCGGCCAAGGCCGGCATGATAGGGCTGACCAAGGCGGTGGCGCGCGAGGTTGCCTCGCGCGGGATCACCGTGAACGCGGTGGCACCAGGCTACATCGAAGCCGGGATGACCGACCGCCTCACACCGGACCAGGTGAAGGTCCTCCTGGAGCAGGTTCCGTTGGGGCGGGCAGGGAAACCTGAGGAGGTAGCCGCCGCGGTGGTCTTCCTCGCCTCTGACGACGCATCGTACATCACCGGACAGGTCTTGAATGTGGACGGCGGGTTAGTCATGCGCTGACGTGGCTCGGGCTCCCCAAAAGATTCGCTCTGGCGAATTTTTGGGGTGAGCTGGGGTATGATATCGACGGTGCGGTAGACTGGCACGGGGGTGGGAGGCTCGATGGCATCCGTCTTCGAACGCGTCAAGAACATCGTTGTAGAACAGCTCGGGGTCGCAGTCGATGAAGTCTCCCCTGAGTCCTCGTTTGTGGACGATCTCGGGGCCGATTCGCTCGACGTGGTCGAACTCGTCATGGCTCTGGAGGAAGAATTTGGCGTCGAGATCCCGGACGAGGATGCCGAAAAGATTGCCACGGTGGGCGAGGCGGTGAAGTATATCGAGGCCCACATGGGTGAGCACGCCACTGAGTAGCAGCGGAGGACCAGGCCGGGCTCGCCAGGCGCCGATGATGACCCGGCGCCGCGTCGTCGTGACCGGGGTCGGGGTGATCACTCCGATCGGCATCGGCAAAGAGCGTTTCTGGGCGAGCCTAATGGAGGGGCGGAGCGGTGTGGGATTGATCACCCGCTTCGACGCCTCCGGATTCGACACCAAGATCGCGGCCGAAGTGCGCGACTTCGACCCCGCGGCGTTCCTGGAAAAGAAAGACGTCCGCCGCAACGACCGCTTTGTGCAGTTCGCCTACGGCGCAACGCGGCTGGCCCTGGATGATGCCCGCTTCACCATCACCCCCCAGAATGCCGGGCAGGTCGGTATCCTGATCGGATCCGGGATCGGCGGCGCGGAAACCTGGGAGAGCCAGCACACCATCCTCCTGGAGCGGGGCCCGAGCCGGGTCAGCCCGTTCTTTGTCCCCATGATCATCGTCAACACGGCAGCCGGTATTGTCTCGATTCTCACGGGGGCGAAGGGGCCTAACTTGGCTCTGGTCACGGCGTGTGCGACCGGGGGGAACGCGATCGGGGACGCGGCGCGGATCATTCAGCGCGGCGAGGCCACCGCGATGCTGGCGGGTGGCACGGAGGCGGCGATCACGCCGTTGAGCGTCGCGGGTTTTTGTTCGATGAAAGCGATGTCCACGCGCAACGACGAACCCACCAAAGCGTCCAGGCCCTTTGACGCCAAGCGAGACGGATTTGTGATGGGGGAGGGGGCCGGCATCGTGCTCCTCGAGGAACTCGAGCATGCGCTGCGGCGTGAGGCCTTCATCTACGGGGAGCTGGTAGGCTACGGGATGAGCGGCGACGCGTACCATATCACGCAGCCGGACCCCGAGGCGGACGGGGCCAGTCGCAGCATGGCGAATGCGCTGCGTGATGCCGCGATGGAGCCCGCTGAGGTGCAGTACATCAACGCCCACGGCACCAGCACCCCCTACAACGACCGCACCGAGACGCTGGCGATCAAACGGGTGTTTGGGGCCCAGGCCACCAAGGTGGCAGTCAGCTCGACGAAGTCCATGACCGCGCACCTGTTTGGGGCGGCCGGCGCGGTGGAACTGGTCGCATGTTGCCTGGCGCTGCAGCACCAGATGATGCCCCCGACCATCAATTACGAGTTCCCCGACCCAGAGTGCGATCTGGACTATGTGCCCAACGCGCCGCGCCCTGCGACGCTCGACGCCGCGATGTCCAATGCCTTCGGCTTCGGGGGCCACAACGCCACGCTGATTGTCCGGCGGTATGACCGACGCTGACCCCGCGGTTCCCGCGCTTCCCACGATCGATCCCGACCGAGAAACACAGCTGACCGAGCTGGAAGGCAAGCTCGACGTGCGGTTGCGCGACCGCCGGCTACTCAACCTCGCCTTGCAGCACGGATCCTACGGCCATGGGGGGGGCGGCCGCCGCGAGAGCTACGAGCGCCTGGAACTGCTCGGCGACGCGGTCTTGAGCCTGGTGGTATGCGACCACCTGTACCATCGTTATGCGGATGCGCCGGAGGGCGAACTGGCCAAACTCCGGGCCCGGATCGTCAGCGAACCCTGGCTGGTGCGCATCGCCCAGTCCCTGGACCTGGGACGCTACATTCTGCTCGGCAAGGGGGAGGAAAAGGCCGGCGGGCGGCACCGGCCGGCGTTGCTGGCCGATGTGCTGGAGGCGGTCCTCGGCGCGATCTATGTCGACTCCGGCTTCGGCGTGGTCCACGCCGTGGCCACGCGGTTGCTGCAGGATGCGTTCGACGAACTCGAGCTGCCGAGTGAGGACTACAAGAGTACGTTGCAGGAACTGCTGCAGGAGCGGGAACGCCGCATTCCCAGGTACCGGATCAGCAGCCAGGAAGGTCCGGACCATGCCAGGATCTTCGTGGCGACGGTCGAAGCCAGCGGCCGCATCCTGGGCGAGGGCAGGGGGTCCAGCAAGAAGCAGGCCGAGCAGGCCGCCGCCCGCGAGGCGCTGAGGCATCTGGCCCGGCGCGGGCAAAAGGCCCCTGCGGGGCACTCCGGTCGATGAAGCAGATCTGGGCCCCCTGGCGCCTGGAGTACATCCAGGCCGAAAAGTCCAGTGGCTGCATCTTCTGCGCGGCTCTGGCCGAACCGGACGAGCGTCGCTCCCTGGTCGTGGCGCGCGGCCAGCAGTGTTTTGTCATCATGAACCGGTTTCCGTACAATACAGGACACGTGATGATCGTGCCCAACCGCCATCGCAGCCGGCTGGACGGCCTCGATGACCAGGAGCTGGCCGAACTGCTCCGCTACACCGACTATTGCGTGCGGGTGCAAGAGCGCGTGTTGCGTCCCGAAGGGTACAATATCGGCATGAACCTGGGTCGGGCCGCCGGCGCCGGTATCGACGATCACCTGCACGTTCACGTAGTGCCGAGGTGGGTGGGCGACACGAACTTCATGCCGGTGCTTGGGGATGTCAAGGTGATTCCCGAGCACCTGCAGGCGACCCATCGCCGGCTCGCCGAGGGGTTCGCGGCGATCCAGGCAGAAGCGGCAGGGCGGGCGACGGACACACGATGAAGACGGTCGCAGAATTCATGGCCACGTCGCTACTCACTGCCGCCCCGCGAGAAACGGTCACGGCCGTCGTGCGTCGCCTGACCGACCACGGCATCGGTGGGTTGCCCGTGCTAGAGGGTGGGGCCATTGTCGGGATGGTCACGCTCAAAGATCTGGTGGGCCAGCCGCCGTACCGGCCGGTGCGCGAGGTGATGATCCGGGATGTGCTGACCGTGGCGCCGACGGAGCGCATCACCGATGCGTATGCGCTGATGGACAGCCGGCGGATCGGACGGCTGCCCGTGGTGGACCACGGCGTCCTTGTCGGAATCGTCACCCGTGGAGATCTCCTCGAAGAACTCGGCCGGCTGACCGATCCGATGACCGATCTGCCGTGGTCCGGGACCCTGCGTCAGGAGGCCGCGGATCTCCTGAAGGAGGGGCGCGAGGTCTCCGTGCTGTTCATTGATCTCGATGACTTCGGGATGGTGAACAAGCTCTATGGTCACGTCGTCGGCGACCGGGTGATCACCGCGGTGGCGCGATTGTTGCGGGAGGCTATCGACGGCAACAGTGACGTGATTTGCCGGTACGCTGGCGACGAGTTCGCGATCGTCACCACGCGCACGATGGAGACCGCCACCGCCCTGGCCCTGCAACTCCGGCAGGCTATCGTGGCGACCGATGTGCCGGGGGCCCCGCCGGGGGCAGTCAGCGCGGCGATCGGGATCGCCGGCGGCAAGCGCAGCATCGAGCGCCATGACATTCACTACGATGCCACCGTGGATGATCTCATCACCATGGCCAGCCGCGCGTCCACCATGGCCAAACGCACAAAGTCACGGATTCTGCACAGCTCGCAAATGCCCACCACCGTGCGCGTCGAACCCGCAGGGGACCGCGTCGCCATCCGCCGGATCGATCTCGGCATTGAGGACGGGCAGGGGACGGCGACAGTTGAGCTCGAGCTCGACGGTCGTCGCGTCACCGGCCAGGCGCAGGGGTCGGTGTTGGGGTCCGGCGGGCTGCGGCTGCTGGTCGATGCCACAATGCGCGCCGTGCGTCACTGGTTGCCGGCACCGTGGGACGTGGCGGTCGAGGAGATTGCGCGCACACCGCTCGATGCCGGCGAAGCGGTGCATATCTTGCTGGTGATGGGTTCCCCATCGAACGAATCACACCACATCCTCGGGTCCGCGCTGTACACGGCGGATCCGCATGAGGCCGTGGTCAAGGCAACGATGAAGGCCATGAACCACGTCCTGGAGCAAACTCAGCGTGGCCCGGCCTAGCCGGGTGTCCGGCCGCTTCCTGTCGCGCAGCACTGCGCTGGGACTGAGGGCAGTGCTCCTCGCCGCCGTGCTGGCGGTGTCGGCGGGCGCGCAGTCGCCCCCAGCAGCCTCCGGCCCCGCCGCGTTCGCGCACGTGACCGCGCTCAGCCAGCAGATCGGGTCGCGGCCCGCCGGATCTCCGGCGTTTGTGCATGCGACAGAGTACGTGACGGAGCAATTTCAACGGCTGGGCTATCGAGTAGAGACGCAAACGTTCCCGTTTCAGTTCTTCGACGAGACCGAGCCGCCGGAACTGATGATGCTGACCCCGCTCGAGGTGTCGCTGCATCCAGCGACGATGTTGTACTCAACACCGACGCCGAAGGACGGCGTGGAGGCAGAGCTCGCCGATGTGGGCCTGGGGCGGGAGGAAGACCTGCGGGGGAAACGGCTCGACGGCAAGGTTGCGCTCGCCCAACGGGGACAGATCCGTTTTGCGCAGAAGGCGTCCTTTGCGGCGGCAGCGGGCGCCTCGGCCATCATCATTATTAATAATCAGCTTGGCCCGGCGCAGACCGGGACTCTGCTGGAGCCATCACGGATCCCGGTGGTGATGGTCCCGTATGACGAGGGGCTGCGCCTGGGGGCGTGGCTCGCCGCTGGGCCGGTACGGGTGCGCCTGGTCGTCCGGACCGTGACGGAGCAGCGCACCTCGGTCAACGTGATCGGGATCAAACCAGGCACGACCGCACCGGCGGAGGTCGTGGTGGTCGGCGCCCACCTGGACAGCGTTCCGCTCAGCCCGGGGGCCAATGACAACGCGTCAGGTGTCGCGACCGTGCTGGAGGTGGCCCGCCTGCTGGCAGAGGTGCCGACCGCCCGGTCAATTCACTTCGTGGCCTTCGGCGCGGAGGAGTTGGGACTGGTGGGTTCCGGCTACTATGTGGCGACGCGGACGCTCTCCGTGCGGGGGATGGTCAACCTCGATATGGTTGGCCACGGGGCACAGTTGCTGGTGTCCAATTCGGCCGGACGGGGTGAACTACTCGGCATCGCAGAACAAGCGGCCGGCCGGCTGGGTATCCATGTGCAACGGATGAGTTTTGGCAGCAGCGACCACGAGTCGTTTGAAAAGGCGGGGATCCCGGTCGTGTTTATTCACACCGGTGATGACAACGCCTATCACACCCCGCAAGACGTCTCCTCGCGAATTGATCCGCAGTTGCTGGCGCAGGCCGCATCGCTGGCCGCGGCGGTCGTGCTCGACATCGCCCGCTAAACTACACAATCTACACGATCTACACAACTTACACAACCTACACAATCACCTGCACCGGCGCATTGACGAAGTTCCGCCTGTGATTGTGTAGCTTGTGTAGGTTGTGTAGGTTTGAGCGTCTCATTGCGCGGGCCGTCGTCTGATTTCGACGCGGCCGATGCGTCGGCCGATCACGGTCTCGACGGCAAACGTCAGATCCCCCTGTGAAAAGCGGGCGCCGGGTTCAGGGATTCTTCCCAGGTGGTGAAAGATGAAACCGCCCAGCGTGTTGGCTTGTTCGCCGGCCAGCGCAATGCCCGTGAGGTCGTGCAGGGTAGCCAGGTCAATCGAGGCATCGACGAGGATGCGGTCTGGTTGCGTAAGATCGACGAGCTGCGGTTGTGGCCGATATTCGCCGGGGATCTCACCGACGATCTCCTCGAGCAAATCCTCGATGGTCACGATGCCCGCGGTGCTGCCGTACTCTTCGAGCACGACTGCCATCTGGGAGCGGCCGTGCCGCATCTCCTCCAAGAGGTCCACCACCGGTTTGGTCTCCGGGACGTAGAAGACGGGCCGCACCACGCCCGTGATGGGGGCATCGTCGCGGCCGTCCGCAAGCTGGATGAGCAGGTCCTTGGCGTGGACCGCGCCGACAATGTGGTCGCGATCTTCGCCGATCACCGGCAACCGGGTGAACCCGCGCTGCCGGATCGCCGCCACCGCGTCGCGGACGGTCGCGGTAGCCGGCACGGCGGCGATGGCCGTGCGGTGCACCATCACCTCGCCCACCACCCGGTCCGTCAGGCGGAAGACGCGCCGGACCAGCGACTCCTCCTCGCGTTCGACGGTACCTGCGCGGCGGGCCTCGCCGACCAGCATCACCAGCTCGTCGCGCTGGTAGGCGACGTGCCTCCCGTGGGGCGCCCGCAGCCCAAAGATGCGCAGCGATCTATTGGCCACGGTGTTGAGCAGCCAGATGAATGGTTTAAACACACGGGCGAAGGCTGCGGTCGGCGGCACCGTGACCAGGGCGGCGGGCTCGGCGCTCCACAGGGCAACGCTTTTGGGCACCAGTTCACCGAAGATGATGTGCAGGCTGGTGATCAGGCCAAACGCCAGCGCCGCGGAAAGGGTCTGGTGCGCTGCCGGCTGCCAGCCGGTGGGAATCCCGGCGAGCAGCGGCCCTACCAGCGTGGCGACAAACGGCTCCCCGATCCACCCCAGGCCAAGGCTGGCCATCGTGATGCCCAGCTGCGTGGCGGCGACAAACGGCTCGGGATTCTCCGTGGCCCGTTGGACCAGCCGCGCCCCGCGGCGTCCCTGGCGCACCAGCTGGGCAATCCGGGTGCGGCGGGCCTTGACGATGGAGAACTCTGCCGCCACGAACAACCCGTTGGCCGCGACCAGCGCGAACACCACCAGCAGGCGGAGCGCGATCGATGCGGACGAGAGATCCATGCGCGTCACCTCATGAGTGAGGTTCCGCGGTGCGGAGAACGGCTCCTGGCGAGCTCCTTGACGGTGCGCAAACGGCGACGATACAATTTAGATGATGACAGCCGTCCCCGCCACGCCGCCCGACGATCCCGACAAGCTTGCCAACTTTGAAGCCATTGTGGCCAGTGGAGAGCGCATCGAAGCGGGCGAATGGATGCCGCAGCAATACCGCGCCGAGTGCTTGCGCCTGATCCAGATGCATGCCAACTCGGAGCTGATGGGGGCGCTCCCGGAGCGGGAATGGATTCCCCGCGCCCCCACGCTGCGCCGGAAGATGGCATTGGTCGCCAAGGTGCAGGATGAGGTCGGTCACGCCCAACTGCTCTACCGGGTGGCCGAAGACTTGGGAAAGCCGCGTCCGCAGATGATCGAAGAGCTGCTGGCCGGACGCAGCAAGTTCCACAATGTGTTTCATTATCCGGTTCCGACCTGGGCCGACGTGGCGGTCATTCAAGTGTTCGTGGACGGGGCGGCGATGCAGACCCAGGGCGCCCTGCGGTCCAGTAGTTACGCGCCGTACGCGCGCGTCTTGAAGCGCATCTGCTACGAGGAGGATTTCCACATCCGCCTGGGCATCGACGTGCACCGCACTCTGGCGGAAGGCACCGGTCCGCAGCGGGCGATGCTGCAGGACGCGATCAACCGCTGGTGGCAGCCGATCATGCACTTCTTCGGGCCGCGGGACCAGGCCTCACCACATCTGCAAACGATGATGCGCTGGCGCATCAAGGTCAAGACAAACGACGAACTGCGACAGCAGTTCCTGCGGCAGTTTGTGCCGCTGATCACCGATTACGGCCTGCAGGTGCCCGACCCGCAGCTGCGTTGGAACGAGGCTGAGCAACGGTACGACTACAGCGAGCCCGACTGGGAGGAGTTCAAGCGGGTGATTCGCGGTGAGGGACCGAAATCTGCGGCCCGCCTGGCCCTGCGCAACGAGTACTGGCAGCGCCACCAGTGGGTCCGCGAGGCGCTCGACGCCTGGGGGATGGCAGCATGAGAGACGGACGGACCGGGTTCGACCCGGTGCATCTGTATGAGTACCTGGTGAAGGCGCGGGCGAAACTCCTCGACTGCGTCCGGCAGCTCACGCCGGCCCAATACACCCAAGAATTTCCATTTGGGCTCAAGACGGTGCGCGATACCGTGGTAGAGATTCCGCTGGCGGAATGGACTTACATCCGCCGCATGCGGGGAGACGAGGTCCCGCCCTGGGACGACCGTCCCTTTTCGCGATTCTATAAGACGGATTTCCCGCCGCTGGAACGGGCCTGGAAGGAGCAGGCTGAGGACACGCGGCGGATGCTGCGGGAGATCACAGACTGGGCCCGACCTGTGGAGTACGTGGCGCGGTCCGCCGATGAACCGCCGTTCAAGGTCCGCACCTCGACCGGGGGTGTTGCCGCCCAGCTCTTCTTCCACGAGATTCACCACCGCGCGCAGGCGATGGCGATGCTGCGCCAGCTCGGGGTGCCCGCCCAAAATCTGGACTATTCGCTCCTGATGTACGACCGCATGCCGCTGCCGCGAGACGCAGGATAGGGGAGGGGACATGCCCCGCCTCGCGGAGCTGTTGGGGAAATCCGACGCCGACGCCGCGCGCCTCTTCGCCGTCTTCCGGCAGGACACCAGGAACGACCCGCACGTACACGTGGGAGATGTGCACGCCACCGACGCCGAGATGGCACTGGTGCTGGCCAAGGAGCAATTCACGCGGCGCGATCCCTGCGTGAACCTGTGGGTCGTCCCCTACAGTACGATTGCGGCCACCCCCTACGACGATGCCGCGCTCTTTGAGCACGTCACCGATAAGAGCTACCGCTTCGGCGGTTCCTATCGCGAACAGCAACGGATCACCCGCCCCAGACGGAAATGAACCAGAGTGCGCTGGCCGCGTATCTGATCGCCGTGGCCGATGACGAACTCATCATCGGCCACCGTCACTCGGAGTGGACCGGGTTCGCGCCCGACATCGAGTCCGATGTCGCCCTGTCGTCGATCGCGCAAGAGGAGATTGGTCACGCCCGGCTGTTCTACGAGCGTGTCAGCGATCTGACTGGCAACGATCCCGACCACATCGCGTTTGGACGACCCCCAGCGGAATTCCGCAACGCCGTCTTCGCTGAGCGCCCCAACGGTGATTGGGGGTATTCGATGGTGCGGCTGTTCCTCTACGACCGGGCGGACCAGGAGCGGCTGAACGCGCTCGCTGCGGGGGAGCTGCGGCCGGTGGCCGATCTGGCGTCGACCGTCCGGCGCGAAGAAAGGTACCACCTCATGTTCGGAGAACAGTGGCTGCGCCGGCTGGCGTCGGCGACTGAGGCAAGCCGGGCGAGGATGCAGCAGGCTCTGGACCGCGCCTGGCCGGAAGCCCTGGGGGTATTCGAGCCGGTAGCCGGCCAAGAGGAGTTGGGTGCGGGTGTTGTCCCAGTCGCCCCGTCAGAACAGCTGGCCCGGTGGCGGCAGAGCGTTGCCGCCGTGTTGGAGAGTGTCGGCCTCAGGCTTCCGGCCGCAAATGGCGGGGAAGGGACGGGGGGTCGCTCCGGTCGACACAGCGATGATCTGCGCGTCTTGCTCGATGAGATGACCTCCGTCTGGCGTTCGGACCCGCAGGCCAAATGGTAAAGAGAAACGGGAACGGGGGAACGGGGGAACGCGGGAACGCGGAAACGCGAACTAGGACACCCCACGCGGGCATGCCGACGACTCGAACGTTGGAGGACCAGATCTGGGAAGCGCTGGCGTCGGTTGTCGATCCGGAGCTGCCGCTGACCGTGATGGACCTTGGGCTGATCGACGAGGTTCGGGTGACCGGCGGCCACGTCCGCGTACGCATGACCCCCACCTACAGCGCCTGTCCTGCGATCGAAGTGATGCGTGAAGAGATCCGGGCAAAACTCCGCAACCTTCCCGGGGTGGAAGAGGTCCAGGTCGAGCTGTCGTTTTCGGAACCCTGGACCATGGCGCGGATGACCGAGCGGGGCCGGGCCCGCCTGCGCGAGTACGGCCTGAGTGTGCCATCGTCCCGGTCCACAGCCGCTGTGACCTGTCCGTTCTGCGGATCCACGAACACGGTTCTGGAGAACCCCTTTGGTCCGACGCTGTGCCGGGCGATCTACTACTGTCGAGACTGCCATAATCCGATCGAACGGTTCAAACCGCCGGCGGAATGAATATGAATGCGCGAATTCGCGCCCGTGCGGCCGACCGCCGTGGTCGCGCGCTGGCGCCGGGAACCCGTGTCCGGATCGCCGCAGAGGAGGGGCAGGCCGAGGGGACCGTCGTGCGGGTCCTGGACGACTACGGGACGGTCACGGTGCTGATCGAAAAACCCGCGAAGGCCGAGCGCATGTACCCCATCACCGAAGTGGAAGCGCTCTAGCCGCGGTCGGCGCGGGCCTCAAGTTAACATAACAGACATTATCGGAAGTTGTCATTGCGCCGCATGGAACGGAAGCAGACGCGCGGGCCACAGTTGGGCCGTGAGGGTTCGACTCCCTCCGCCCGCACCATGGAGAGCTAACCGCTGCGCGCGCGTTGTAGCGCTCTCAGGTACCTAATCTGCCCCGAGTGGTAGATGTCGTGGGTTGTCGTTCGCACGATACGCATCGCCAGCGGCTGAGTCCCGCCGCCTTTGTACCAGACAATATGCCGCGATAGTCCGGCGTCATCGAGCGCCTGCGCTCGTGTGAGGAACTGGGTGGAGATATCGAGCAGGGTTCGGCGATCCTTCTGCCAGTCGGCCTCGCTTCCCGCAACTTCCCTCCAGTCGTTGGCTTCGAGCTCAGCCCCATCGGGCGGATCACCGTCCCAGGCGTTGAGCACCCCCCGCTTCCACAGGATCAGATGCCGGACGATCTGCCAGATCGAATGCCGTTCGGGGGCGGGCTTCCAGGCCGCCTGCGCGGCCGTCAGGCCGTTGAGCGCTTCACTAAGCGAGGGTTGCCACTGCGAGTCTTCCTCGTGGAGTGTCGTGTGCACATGATCGACGACCAGTTCCTGAAGCGTCAGCGTGACCTCCCGGCTCATCGCGGTCCTCCTGGGGCGAACTTGTGAGCGCAAGAACCTGTCAGTTTGATGGCATTTTTACGAACAGATGTTTGCCAATTTCCTCTTTCTATGATACAATGCCAGTCACCGTCTGCTTTGTGGGGAACTTGCAGAGTCCTTCTGGTTCTGCGTGGGGGTTCCAATCATGGGCAGAGGTCTGACCCGACGCCAGCGCGAGATCCTGACCTTCGTGCAACGGTACGCGGATGCCCACGGGTACCCGCCGTCGGTGCGCGAGATCGGGCAGGCTCTGGGGCTGACCAGCAGTTCCACGGTCCACAGCCACCTGTCGGCCCTGGGTAAGAAGGGTTATCTGCGAAGGGACCCCAGCAAGCCGCGCGCGCTGGAGGTACTCCGCAACGAACACGAGATTCCATCCAAGAAAGTGGTGGCCGTTCCGGTCATCGGACAGGTCACCGCCGGAGAGCCGATTCTTGCCCAGCAGAACATCGAAGACTATTTCCCCCTCCCCTTAGACTTTGTGCACGCGGAAGAATGCTTCATCCTGCATGTGAGGGGTGACAGCATGATCAACGCCGGGATTTACGACGGAGACTTCCTGGTGGTGCGGCGCCAGCAGACGGCTGCGAACGGCGAGATCGTGGTCGCGCGCATTGACGATGAGGCCACGGTGAAGCGGTTCTTCAAAGAAGAGGACCGGATCCGGCTCCAGCCCGAAAACTCCACTCTCGAACCGATCTACGCGCGCGAGGTCGCCATCGAGGGCATCGGCGTCGCGGTGATTCGAAAACTACATTAAGCAAGACCCCTACTTGAGATCCGCTCCGTTGTACAGGGCGCGCAGGCGTTCGGCGTGCACGTGCGGCAGTTCCGCTTCCACGGTAATGCCTTGTTCCCCATATTCCTGCGAGATGATCCGTCCCCAGCCAAAGATCTCGGAGACCGTCCTGGCCTGCTTATAAGGCACCAGCAGTTTCACTCGCTCGAGTGGCTCAGGTAGTTGCTGCGCGATGCGACGGAGCAGGTTGATCAGCCCGACCTTTTGCAGGGCCGAGATCGGCACCCCCTCCCCCACCTCCGAAGCAAGGTCACGCGCCCGAGGAGTGGGAAGACGATCGATCTTGTTGATCGCGTAGACGACGGGCTTGTCCGCGGCATCGAGCTCTTTCAGCACCGTATTCACGGCGGCGATCTGCGCACGCCATGCGGCGTGGCTCGCGTCGACGACGTGAACAAGCAGGTCGGCTTCGGTGACTTCTTCCAGCGTGGCGCGGAACGCAACCACCAGTTGTGTGGGCAGCCGCGAGATGAACCCGACGGTGTCCACGAGCAGCACGGCGCGCTGGTTGGGAAGCATGACCTTGCGGATCGTCGGGTCGAGCGTGGCGAAGAGTTTGTCTTCGACGAACACGCCGGCATCGGTGAGGGCGTTGAGCAGCGTAGACTTGCCGGCGTTGGTGTACCCGACAAGCGCCACCACGGGGAACTGCGCCTCGCGCCGGGCCTGGCGCTGCAGCGCGCGGTGCCGGCTGATCCCGGCGATCTCCCGGCGCAGGTCGGTGATGCGCCTGCGGATGCGGCGGCGATCAACTTCCAGTTTCGTCTCGCCGGGGCCCCGGGTCCCGATGCCGCCGCCAAGTCGGGACAACCAGATGCCTCGTCCCGTCAGCCTCGGCAACAGGTAGGTCATCTGAGCCAGCTCGACCTGCAACCGGCCCTCTTTCGTATGCGCGCGGCGGGCAAAGATGTCCAGCACCAGGGCCGTCCGATCAATGACTTTCACTTCCAGCAGCCGTTCCAGGTTGCGCTGTTGGGCCGGGGTGAGCTCGCCGTCGAGAATCACCAGGTCGGCACTATGCTCGTAGATGTCCTCCTTGAGATCTTCGACCTTGCCGGCGCCGATGAAGGACCTGGGATCGGGTTTGGGCCGCTTCTGCAAAACTCTCCCAGCAACGACCGCCCCGGCAGTTTCAGCAAGTCGCGAGAGTTCCTCCAGGTCTGATCCTTGACTGTCCCGGGGGGAGTGCCGTGTTCCGGATGGCCGGGCCCGCAGAAGCCCGACGAGGATTGCGCGCTCCGGACCGGGGGTGCGATCCGGAGTGCCCCGTGGGGCGCCGTCTGGGCCCTGTCCTATCTCGCGGGTGGTGCCGATCGCGATCCCTCCGCCATGTTGCGCGGCGCCCGCCCGAAAGCCCCCGTGAGGCGCCGCAGCGCTTCGTCCAGTCTGTCGTCGGCAATTGTCAGGGAGATCCGCACGTATTTCTCACCCTGCGCGCCGTACCCGGCCCCGGGCGTGACGACGACGCCGGTGCGCTCCAGTACCCTCGTTGCGAACTGCGCCCCCGACGCTCCATCGGGAACCGGCAGCCAGATGTAAAACGTGGCGCGTAGGTCGGGTGCCTGCCAGCCCAGCGACCGCAGCGCCCGGATGGTGCGGTCGCGACGGGCCTGGTAGAGGCGCAAGCGTTCGGCCAGGAATTGCTGCTGGCCGTCCATGGCGGCAATGCCCGCCTGTTGCACGGCGCGGAAGATTCCCGAGTCGACGTTGGTTTTGATCTTCGCCAGGGCGCCGACCGCGGCGGCGTTGCCGATCACAAATCCGACGCGCCAGCCGGTCATACAGTAGGTCTTGGACAGCGAGTGAAACTCAATTGCCACGTCCTTTGCGCCGGGGATCTCTAGGATGCTGGGCGGCCGGTAGCCATCGTAGGCGATTTCTGAGTACGAGTTGTCATGAGCGAGCAGAAGGTCGTATGTTCGGGCGAAGGCCACGGCTTCCGCGAGAAACTCGCGCGTGGCGATCGCCCCGGTTGGATTGTTGGGATAGTTCAAGAATACGATCTTCGCCTTTCGTGCCACGGCTGCTGGAATTCCCTGCAGGTCAGGCAGGAACCCTCGTTCGCGCAGCAACGGCACGGGATGTGGGGTCCCCTCCGCCAGGATCGTGGATGACCGGTAGACGGGATATCCGGGGTCTGGGACGAGGACGACATCGCCTGGATTCACAATCGCCCACGGCAAATGGGCCAGGCCCTCTTTGGACCCAATCAGCGCAAGCACTTCCGTCCCGGCATTTAGCGTGATCCCGAACCGCCGCTGACACCAGCGGGCCGCTGCCTCCTTGAACTCCTGCGTGCCGGGGTACGGCGGATAGCGGTGGCTGCGCGGGTCGGTTGCCCCTTCCATGAGGGCGTCAATGATATGCGGCGGCGTTGGGAGGTCGGGGTCCCCGATTCCGAGGTTGATGACATCGACCCCTTTGGCCGTTAACTCCGCCTGCTTCCGATCAAGGTCGGCAAACAGATACGCGCCGATTTGCTCCAGACGTCGTGCGACCTGCATCAAGCACCCCCAACTTCGGGACCAGGCACCGGATTACTGCTTTGACTCTAACATGCGAATGACCGTTGCTGCTACCTGTTCAGGAGTCTTCTCCTCCACCTCAATCCACCGGATGCGGTCGTCACGGCGAAACCAGGTGAATTGCCGTTTCGCATACCGCCGCGTGTTCTGCTTCAAGCGCCGAGTGGCATCCTCGAGTGAGGCCGTCCCCTGCAAATACCCGATAATCTCCTTGTACCCCAACCCCTCCATCGCCGGCAGCATGGGTGAGTACCCGCGGGCCAGCAGCCCCTCCACCTCCCCGACCAGCCCGGCGGCCAGCTGTTCGTCCACGCGGGCATTAATCCGCTGGTACAGCGCCTCGCGGTCCATGGAGAGGCCAATCTGCACCGCCGTGCCGATCGGGTCGCGTTGCTGTTGAACGCTGATGGGCCGGCCGGTGTGTTCGTACACTTCCAGCGCGCGAATCAACCGCCGTATATTGCGGGGGTGGATGCGCCCCGCCGCTGTCGGATCGACCCGCTGCAGCCGGCTGTGCAGCGCGCCGGGGCGATCGCGCTCCATCGTTTCCAGACGCGTCCGGAGCTGGGGGTCGGGAGGCACCTGCGGGATGGCGAAACCATCGACGACCGCCCGGATATACAATCCGGTCCCGCCGGTCAGAATGGGCACCCGCCCATTCGCCCGGACCCGAGCGATGGCCGCCATCGCCAGCTCACCGTAGGTTGCAAGGGTCACGACCTGATCCGGGTTGGCGATGTCCAGCAGGTGGTGTGCGACGCGGGCCCGCTCCGCGGAAGTGGGCTTGGCCGTCCCGATATCCATGCCCCGGTAGATCGTGCGGGAATCGGCGCAGACGATTTCACCGCCAAGCCGCTCGGCCACGGCGATCGCGGCGGCCGTCTTGCCCACGGCCGTCGGCCCACAGATCACGAGCAGCGCCATTGTGTCGTTTGAATTAGTGTCGGAGGAACCAGCGTTCCAGCTGGGCCAGAGGCACCGTTATTAGGGTAGGGCGGCCATGGAAGCAGGTGAAGGGATCTTCTGTCTGGGCAAGGTCGCGCATCAGCGCGGCCATCTGGTCGCGGCCGAGCGCATCGCCGGCTTTGATCGCCGTCTTGCACGCGGTGGTGATCGTGAGGCGTTCCAGCAGCGTCTGGGCGGCGGTCGCCTTCCCCCCCTCGGCCAGCTCAGCGATCAGGTCGGCAAGCACACGCTGGGGCGACGCCCGCACGGCAATCTGCGGGACGGCACGAATCAGCACGGTCCGGTCGCCAAATGGCTCGAGGTCGAAGCCCAACTGCGCCAGGAGGGCCTGATGCGTGGTAAGGAGAGCAAATGCGTCCGCCTGCAGGGGAAGCGGCGTGGGTGTGACCTGCACCTGCCCGTCGGCAGCGCCCCTCCCCCGCGCGCGCAGCAGGCGCTCATAGAGCACCCGCTCGTGCGCAGCGTGCTGATCGATGAGGATGAGCCCGTCTGCGCTGTCCGCCACCAGGTAGGTGTTTTGCACCTGGCCCAGCAACCGCATTGACGGCAGCCGTCCAGAGGCGGCCACCTCTACCGGAGGTGCGGTTTCGACTGCAGGCGGCAGGTCCCCAAGCGCCAGCGTTCCCGGCGACGTGGTCAACCAATCACCTCCCCCCACGGTCACCGGCTCAACCGCCCGGATCAGCTGCGCTCTGCGCAGCACTGTGTGGACGAGACGCTCGACCGCGCCGAAGACCTGATGCTCGTCATCAAACCGCACTTCCAGCTTCCGGGGATGGACGTTGACGTCGACTCGCTGCGGTGGGGCTTCGAGGAAGATCACAAACGCCGGGTATCGGCCGCCCGGGAGGAGTTGCTGGTAGGCGCGCTCCACGGCCCCGGTCAGCAGTCGGCTGTGCACCGGACGCCGGTTCACAAACAAATACTGCTGGCGGCGGTTGCCCCGCGCGAGTTCCAGACGGCCCAGCCATCCAGAGGCGCGCATGCCTCCGGCGTCCTCGGAGAATGCCAGGGTGTGGCTCGACACATCCTCGCCCAGCACGGCCGCGACACGCTCCGCCGCTGTTCCCGGCGGGTAGCGCAACACCTCGGCGCCCTCGTGGATGACGCGGAACGAAACAGCGGGATGCGCAAGGGCCAGCCGGTTGATGGCATCGATGAGCAGGGAAAACTCGCGAGCCGTGGACTTCAGGAACTTCCGCCTGGCTGGGGTGTTGAAGAACAACTGGCGTACGGTGACGACCGTACCTCGGGGCATGCCGATGGTCTCCTCAGCCACGATCTCGCCGCCCTCCATCCGCAGCCGGCGCCCTGCCGGTGCCCCGGCCGGGGCACTAGCAATCTCCATGACCGAGACGGCGGCGATGCTGGGGAGGGCTTCTCCGCGGAAGCCGAATGACTGGATGGCGTCCAGATCGCCGGCCGTCGCGATCTTGCTGGTGGCGAAGCGCTGGACGGCAAGACGGACATCGTCGGGGTGGATCCCGGACCCATCGTCGCCGACCCGGATCAGTGCGGCGCCGGCGCCCTCCACCTCGATCAGGATCTGCGTCGCCTGGGCATCGAGGCTATTCTCGACCAACTCTTTCACCACCGACGCCGGGCGCTCGACCACTTCCCCGGCGGCGATGCGGTCGGCAATGGCCTGCTCGAGAACTTTGATGCGATTCATAGTGTCGACCTGTGGCCTACTTGTTCTCCGGTTTGCGCCTCTTCATTCGCACGACTTTCCCAGGGGCCGGCGTCACCTGCGTGGTCGTCTGTTGCGTGCGCAACTGTTCGCGGAGTTCGTGCAGCGCCGCCATGGCTTCCATCGGAGTCATCGTCTCCAGGGGGATGGCCAGCAGCGCGTCTTCGACCGCAGACGGCGCCGCCAATGATAAGGGAATCTGTGTCGCCCCTGTGGCCCGAGATGGGATCGGCGGCAGAAAGGCTTCGTCGGCTGGCGACGCGGCAGCCGTAGCCTCCAGGCGGTTGAGAATGCGCTGGGCCTGGTCGATGACCGCCCCCGGCAGCCCGGCCAGCTGCGCAACGTGGATGCCGTAGCTGCGGTCCGCCCGGCCGTCGGCCACCGTGCGCAGGAAGACGATGTGCTGGCCCTCTTCTTTCACCAGGACGTTGACGTTGTGTACGCGCGGCAGGACGTCGGCCAGTTCGGTGAGCTCGTGGTAGTGCGTGGCAAACAGGGTCCGCGCGCCGATCCGGTCGTGCAGATACTCGACCACGGCCCACGCCAGGCTCATGCCGTCGTAGGTGCTGGTCCCCCGCCCTACCTCATCGAGGATAATGAGACTCCGGCCGGTCGCGTGGTGCAGGATATTGGCGACCTCCTGCATCTCCACCAGGAATGTGCTGCGTCCTGTGGCGATATCGTCAGTGGCGCCGACTCGGGTGAAGATGCGGTCCACAAGCCCTACGCGCGCGCTGGCGGCGGGAACGAACGATCCGATGTGCGCCAGCAACGTGATCAGCGCCGCCTGGCGCAGATAGGTCGATTTACCGGCCATGTTCGGACCGGTGACGATCAGCATGGCCCGGTCGGCGGCGGACATGTGCAGGTCGTTGGGCACGTACCGCTCGCCGCTGAGCATGCGTTCGACCACCGGGTGCCGTCCGGCGCGGATGTCCAGGACCGGGGCATCCGTGATTTCTGGCTGCACGTACCCGTGCACGGCGGCGACCTCCGCCAGGGAGGCCAGGACGTCGATGTCGGCAACAGCATCCGCGGAACGCAGCAGCGCGGTGGCGTGGGCCGCGACGCGGTCCCGGATCTCGCCAAACAGGGCGTACTCGAGCTCGGCGATCCTCTCCTCGGCCCCCAGGATGGCCGCCTCCCGTTCCTTCATCGCTTCGGTGACGAACCGCTCTGCCCCGACCAGTGTCTGCTTCCGGATGTAGTCCGCGGGAGCCCGGTCCAGATTGGCCTTACTGATCTCAATGTAGTACCCAAACACTTTGTTGAACCCAACCTTCAGGGATTTGATCCCGGTGCGCGTCCGTTCGTCGGCTTCCAGGCTGGCAATCCAGGCCTTGCCGTCCGCGGCGGCATGCCGGAGCGTATCCAGCTCCGTACTGTAGCCATCACGAATCACGCCGCCCTCCTGGATGGTGAGGGGAGGCTGGCTGACAATAGCCGTATCAATGAGGCCGATCACGTCGTCGTGCGCGCCGACCTGCTCCCTCAGGCGCTGCAGCTCGCCTGGCGCACCGTCGAGAGCCCGGATGAGATCTGGGAGTTTGCGCAGCGACCCGGCCAGCGCAACAAGGTCGCGCGCATTGGCCGATCCATGGCCGATCCGGCCGACCAGGCGCTGCAGGTCGGCTATTGTTCCCAGCGTCGCCCGCCCGCTACTTCTGATCCGCGCGGAGGCAACCAGGTACGCGACGGCGCTCAGGCGCTGTTCGATCCGCTCGCGGTCGACCAGCGGTTGCGACAGCCACTGCCGAAGGCGGCGTGCTCCCATGGCGGTACTGGTGTCGTCCAGGACGGCCACCAGGGTGCCGTCACCCCCGCCGTCTCGGAGGTTACGCAGCAGTTCAAGGTTGCGGCGCGTGCTGGCGTCGACGACCAGCCCGCCGTCGGCCGCATAGGTCACCAGGCGCCGGATGTGCGCAAGCGGGCTGCGCTGCGTCTCCTGGAGGTAGTGCAAGAGCGCGCCGGCGGCCCCCACGGCGGCGGGGAGGTGCTCGCATCCAAAGCCATCAAGGGTGGCCACCCTCAGGTGCGTGAGGAGAAGCTGGCGGGCCGCGGCCGGCTCGAATCGCCAATCTGGGAGCGTGGTAAGCCGGGCCCCGGGATTGGCCAGCTCGTTGAGGCGCGCCGCGTCTCCTTCAGGGGCCAGGATCTCTCGGGGAGCCAGCCTGGCCAGCTCTTCTGTGAGACGGCTGTCGCGGTCCTCCCCCGCAATTTCGGTGACCTGAAACTCACCAGTGGAAAGATCGGCCGCCGCCACACCCCAGACGCTGCCTGGAGGGTACGCAGCAACCAGGTAGTTATTGGCGTTGTGCGGGAGTAAGGATTGCTCAAGGGCCGTGCCGGGCGTCACGACCCGCACCACGTCGCGATGGACCAGGCCTTTCGCCTTCCTGGGATCTTCCAACTGATCGCACAGCGCAACGCGGTGGCCCCGCTCGACCAGACGCGCCAGGTAGGCCTCCACGGCGTGGTACGGCACGCCGCACATTGGGATCCGCTGTCCCTTGCCGATCTCTCTGGAGGTCAGCGTGATCTCCAGTTCCCGGGAGGCAATAAGAGCATCGTCATAAAATAATTCGTAGAAGTCGCCTAGCCGGAACATCAGAAGCATGCCGGGGTAGCGGGCCTTCAGCTGGTGATATTGCTGCATCATGGGGGTCAGATCGTGGAGCACAGGTACTGGTTCGGGAGGCTCGGGATCGTCTCCTCGCTGGAAAAAGTAAAGCGCGACGCGACTGGAATGTGCGGCCCGCTGCAGGAGGGCCTAGTCGCACCAGGCGAAACGAAATGGAACGGATCTTGCTATCTTCCCCATCTGAGGGGGACAGATGGGATCAGTCGACAAGCGACAAATTAAGGAGCGAGGCATCCTCATGGGCAGCGCCGGGCTTGTTGCGGCGCTGGTCGTTGCATGCCTCCTCAACTACGTTGGCTTCCGCACCGTATCCCTCGCCGGGTGCCTGTGGGCGCTGGGAGCAACCATCCTCGTCCAGGGTACGATGTGGCTGGTGGTACACCTGCGCTGGGATAACCGGGTGGCCCGGTGGGATCCGCACTTCATCTACGTCCCCATGGTTGGGGCCACCGCCGTGCTCGCGCTGTATATCTACCTCGCGCCGACGATGCGAATGATCTTGCTCATGGCCTGGTTCGGCGCTCCAATTCTGCTTGCGGGCCTGGTGGGGTTTGCCGGATTGTTTGCGATGAGCGCGCTGATGGCTATGTCCTACCTGGGTGCGATCGCGCTGCTGGTGCGGCAGGGGTATCCGCTCTGGATGCCCTTCGAGTCCTCCGTTGCGACAATGTTCATGTTCATTAACGTTTTCACCGGTGTGGTGGTGGAGCGGCTGCGCCGGGAGCGTGACGAGCGTAAGGCGCTGCGGGCCAAGCTGGCGGAGCTGGCTATTACTGATCCGCTGACCGGGTTGTACAACCGGCGGCATTTCGAGGAGATCCTGCGCGCCGAAGTCCAGCGCATCGGCCGGTACGGAGGGAACTGCTCGCTCGGTATGATCGACCTGGATTTCTTCAAGAACTACAACGACACCCTGGGTCACCTGGCAGGCGACGCCCTCCTGCGTGAGCTTGCTGCACTCCTGCGCGGTCATCTGCGGGTGAGCGATGTGCTCGCGCGGTACGGCGGGGAAGAGTTCGGCCTGATCATGGTCAACACACCCAAAGACGAGGCAGTCCAGGCGATGGAGCGCCTCCGGGTACTGGTCGAAGAATACCCGTTCCGCGGCGGCAGCATCCAGCCGTTCGGAAGGCTGACGGTGAGCATAGGGATTGCCTCGTGCCCGTCTGATGGCGTGGACTATGAGGAGCTGGTCCGCAAAGCCGACGGCGCCCTATATGCGGCCAAGCGGATGGGGCGGAATCAGATCCAGGCCGCCCTGCTCGCTTAGAACTTCCCACAAACTTCCTCCAAACTTCCCTTTCCCAGATCGTGCTCGCTCCCGGCGACTCCCGGGCAACTTTTTCGCCCCTGGCATCCAGGTTGCTCTTTTAAGGGGTAGATGCGGGCGCCGGTCGCGGTTGCCGGACGGGAGGCACGGAGATGCGATACGAGGAGTTCGAAGTCATGCAGACGCGGTTCAACGATCTGGATCGCCGGTTGCAGCTTATCCTGCTGGGGTGGGTTGTGAGCATCGCAGCGTTCATGGTCGGACTCCGATTGCTGACGGCGAACGCGGCGCTGCTCTCTGTGATTCACTAACTCCAACATTGCCGGGGCCTTATCCATCTCTGCTGCGGCCGGAGCCGTGCGCTCCGGCCTTCGTATTTCCGCGAGGGGCTGAAATGGGAAAACTTAGGCTGAAGGATTCTTCATGAATCTGGCATGGAAAGTGCTCTAAATTGACACTACGGAGGGTTGTGAAAGGATTCTCTGATGGGCCACCGGTTGAAGCTTGAGGAAGTGACCTGTGAGATCGCTCCTTCTCGGACCCGCGCACGCGTGCAGCTACGAAATGCCGGTCTCGAGCACGTGGGCCTGGCGAGCAGCCGCCCCGAGGAAGGGAGCTGGCATTATGCTATTGCCCAAGCCACGGTCAATGCGGTCCGGATGTTCGTGGGGTTTGTCGGCGCGGAGTTGCAGCTCGCGCTGGGTGGAGTCAGCGTCATTGACGATCCGGATCCTGTCGTGCTGGTTTCGGTCACGGCTGGACTAGCTGGGCAGGAGCTGTCGCTGATGGGTTCAGCCATGGTGGGCGGTGATCCCCAGCGGGCCGTGGCCAAAGCCGTCCTGCAGGCCCTGAACCGCCAGATTGAACGGCTCACTCCCCTCGTGTCAGGGGCCTCGGTCTAGTAGTAGACCGTCACCTGAGGCAGTTTCTCGCGTACCCGACTCACGGTGTAGTCGTGGCGTGGCCCTGCGGGCACGCCGGGTCCCTGGAAGATCATCACGCTGCGGCGCGCGAAATCGTACATCAGGATCTGCGGCATCGACCGGCACGTGCGGCTGGCCGGACAGTTCGGATCGTCGTAGTCCAGGGCATACCCCGCGACCACCGCGCTTTCGTTGGCCAGCCAGGCCGCATCATGGAAGCCACAGCTGGCATCACATTGGCCCAGCCACATCGTGCGATTCGCCGTGAGGTCGATCAACCGCACGACCTTCTCATCGGTAAACCCCGCGACAATCCCACTGAATCTCGTCTCAAAGAAGATCGACGCAAAGGGGTTGATGGCCCGCCTCCCGTCCGGCGAGGCGACGTAGAGCTTCCGGCGCAGGTCCTCGAACGGTCCGCTGGGGTCATAGGAATCTGCCGCCCAGATCTCCTCGACGGCTTTGAACGTGGACAGTCGAAGACTGCGCAACTCGAACCCAGGGCTGACGGCTTTCCAGGCGGCTACCCATTGCGGCAGGCGCGCCTCAATACGGGGCGCCAGAGTGCCCATGAGGTCTGCTGCCGGCGCGGCCTGAACGCTGTGATCGAGGCCCGCCGCGGCTAGCCCCGCGAGAGCAAAGAGGAATAGACTTACAAGCGTGCGCGCAGGCGTCATTCGTGGTCCACTGTTAGGGCCATGCCCCACTCCGGGGTGTGCTAGGCGATGGCGACCCACTCTCCGCCGCGACGGGCGCTCGTCAGGACGGCTTCGACGATTGCCACCATCCGGGCGCCTTCCGCGAATGTCGGGTATTCCGGCTCCGCTGCGGCTTTCTTCCCCTGACGGAACTCGCTAACGCGCTCATACACGAGACGAAAGAGATTGCCCATCGCGTCACCGTACCCTTCCGGGTGGCCGGCCGGGTAGAGGGCGAAACGCGGGACACCGGGATCCAGCTGCCCGAGCATCTTGTGGAGCACGCTGTTGGGCTTGTCGCGCCTTCCAACCCAGAGTTGTTCGTGCGCGGCCTGCTGCCAGACCACGGCCGCGTCCGCGCCGTCGATTTCAAGGCAGATGTCGTTCTTGTGTCCTGCGCTGAGCTGAGAGATGACGAGCGATCCCACCGCGCCGGCGCTGGTTTCGAAGTGAACCAGGACCGCGTCCTCTGTCCGCACGCCTATAGCGGCGCTGGTTTTCGCGGGCGATTGTGGCACCGGTCGAGCGCTAAACGTGTGAGTTGCCGATACCACCCTCTCTGGAATGAAGGTGCGGCTGAGGGCTGAGAGCCGTACGAGACGCTGTCCAGTGACGTGCTCGACCAGGTCGCACCAGTGGGTGCCAATATCGCCAAAGGCACGGGATGCGCCGCCCTGCTCCACGGCAACCCTCCAGTTATAGTCGGTGGGGTAGAGAAGCCAGTCCTGGAGGTAATGGCCATGGAGGAGGTACAGCCGACCGAGAACGCCATCGCGGATCATGGCGCGAGCCTGCTGGACCATTGGGTAGTAGCGGTATTGATAGTTGACCGCGAAGACTCCGTCCCGCTCTGCGGCAAAGGCAGCAAGCGCTTTGGCGTCGCCTGCGGTCGTCGCGAGTGGCTTTTCACACACGACGTGCTTGCCCGCGTCCATTGCCAGTTTTGCCAGTCGCGCGTGAGTCTGGTTCGTCGTACAGATGTGGACGGCGTCGATGGCAGGATCGGCGATCAGATCCTCGTGGTTAGTGTAAATGCGGGGGATGGCGAATCGCGCCGCGATCGCTTCCGCCCGGCCCGGCTCCGTTGACGAAACGGCGTTCACTGTCACGTGCTGGATACGCCGCAAGATCTCAACGTGCACAGGGCCGATGAATCCCAAGCCGCACACCCCTACGCGGATGGACTCGCCCGTTCCTCCGGTCGGCCGCATTGGTCTCAGCCCTCCTATTTACAAGAAGAGTTAGGTAGCTGATATACTCCATCGGCTGCGCAAGACCCGCAGCTGATGAAGGCTCTCTTGAGTACCTGGGGAGGAGGCCGAGAAGCGCGTAGAGAAAATCCATGGTGACCGCGGGCTGCGGTCACCCCGACCAAGGAGGACTCCATGAGCGTCCGACTGTGCGTGCTGGTGCTCGCTATTGCTCTCGCATCCCCTCTGCTTGGCACCGTTCCCGTCGTGTCGAGTTCGGGATCTGACACACAGGTGACGCAGGATAATACAGCCGGCAGCTACTTGCGCTACGACGGTCAGACGGATGCGACGGTGACCGCCTGCAGCACCGGCCGGCGCTCACAGAACGAGCCGACAGTTGCCGTCAACCCACGCCATCCGAACATCATTATCGCCGGCTCGAACGACTATTGCGCCCAGATCGTGAACGGTGACGTGTGGGCCGGTTACTACCGCTCGACCAACGGGGGCCACACCTGGAGTGACAGCCTCCTGCCCGGCTACCCGAAGGACACGTCGGCGGCGGGGGTCGCGTCGCCGGCGCACGGACAGTGCGGCGCGGCGGGTGATCCAACGCAGGCGTTCGACACCCAGGGCCGCCTGTTCTATGGTTTCATCTGCTTTAACCGGGTGCAGCCGATCAACGGCTCGATGTACGTGGCCACGTACGACGAGGATGGCGCCCGCTACGTGCGCACCGTGCTCGTCGCCCGCGGGACGCCGTCGGCCAACTTCGCGGGGGTCTTCCAGGATAAGGTGAACCTGACGGTTGACCAGACGGGCGGCGCGCGGACCGGATACGTCTACGTCGCGTGGGCGAAGTACAGCGGTTACGCGCCGAACAACGTCATCCTCTTCTCGCGCTCGACCGACCACGGGCAGACGTTCTCCACCCCGATCCGGGTCACGACGGGACTCTTTGAGGAGCAGTTCGCCGACCTGGCCGTCGGCACAGACGGCGACGTCTACCTGACGTTCCGTACTATCTCACACCAGCCGTCCACGTTCGACGCCGTCTGGCTTGTGAAATCGACAGATGGCGGGGTCAGCTGGAGCGAGCCCCAGGTTGTCGCTACGATCACGCCGTTCGACTCAGACCAGTTCGGCGGGGGGGACTGCGGTGATGGGCCGTTCGCGTGTGCGACCGGCCTCACGTACTCTCGCTTTGCGAGCCTGTCCGCGGTGGCGGCCGACGAAACCGGCGTCCACGTCGTCTGGAGCGCGGAGAATACCGCCGGCCAGGCAAAGATCTACGCCCGCAACTCCCCGGATGGTCTTACATGGCCGACCGCGGCGACAACGCTCGACTCCGTCGCCAGTGGCCATCAGTATTTCCCGGACATCGCCTCGGCCAACGGGGTGATCACCGTCGTCTTCTATGACTCGCGGGCCGACACAGCATATGCAGCGAACCTTCCGCCCGGCGATACTGCCGACGGCAAGAACTCAGGAGGCGCTGTCGATACTTACGTCGCGCAATCTACCGACGGCGGCGCAACGTGGAGTGAGACGAAAGTGAGCACCTTCTCGAGCAACTACAACTGGGAGACGCACGGGTCGCGCCGCGATCCTTTCTGGGGTGACTACATTTACATCTCAGCGGTGCCGGGCGGCTCGTACGTGGTCTTCACGGACTCTCGCGATCTCGTCTCCGGTAGCGATCCACGGGAGTTCGGGGTGAACGACGACGAGGACGGATTTGATGTCTACCAGCCCTGCACATACGTGCCAAATGACATCAACGCCCCAGGCTACAGCTCACCGTCCATCAGCAACTCGTGTCTCTCCCAGGGCGGGCTCGACCAGAACATCTATGGGGCGCAGCCCTGACGTAACCACAGCCGGGGTACGATCAGCCGGGACTGCGCGCTACTCCGCGTGAAAGGCGGCTAGGCGCTTCGCCCCTCTACGTTTTTGAGGCCACAAACTCCATCGCTTCCTTCGCCAGCTGCAGCCAGACTTTTTCAGAGGTTGTTTCGACAGTAAGCCACTCCTTCATGAGCCGCCCATGACCCGGGTCAAAGCGTTTCCCCTTTCCAGACGTAACGAGCCCATCCACCCGCTGCTCGGGAAGCTTGACGACGAACTCGCCTTTGGAAGAAATCATCGCGAAGATCTTATCGTTAATTTTGAGTCCTGATGAGCCGAATTTCTTCCTCGATTGGGTGGTGTCGGAGGGCGGAGTGACACCCGGATGGCCGCTGAGCGCTTTGACAATCTTTGCAAAGCGCTCATTAGACGTGACGTCTTTCCGCGACTTGGGCATGCCGATTGATGGCTTTCTGCCCTGCTGAAGTCACGTCCTTCGTGCTGGCCGTGAACTTTGGCGGAGGGCTGTGCGAATCGAACGCACCGGAGACCGACTGGCCTCCCGCCGGTTTTGAGGACCGGAAGGGGCACCAGCCCCCTATGCCCTCCGCATCACGACAGGGAACAAGGGAACGAGGGAACCAGGGAACGATGAGGGCGCGAAAACGGTTCCCTACGTTTCCTTCTTCACTGGCACCGGACGATTGATCAAGACTCGAGTATCCCCGATCCGCCTCGTCAGCTTGATGCTATCGAAGTACTCCAGGACAGTCAACGCATACTTGCGGCTGGTGCCGAGCCGATCCCGCAGGGCAGCAACCGTGATGTTGCCCTGTCTGGAAATTTCTTCGGCGACGATGCGCTTGATGTCCTCGAGCACGTCGCGGTGGAAGAAGACTCCACCTGCGACTTCCACCACCAGGCCTTCGTCGCGGAGCGCGCGGAAGATGCGCTCGAATGCCGCCCCGTCTCCTGCTCTCTTCGTGATTTCGTCCAGCCCCGGTGGGGCAAACCGGCCCTGCAGCAGCGTCTGGAGGATGCGCTCCCGGGCTCCTGCCGCTTTCGGATCTATCGTTGGGGTGAAGCCTGAGCGGCGGATGAAATCGCCGGTTTCCTCCACCTTGCCGGAGGAGACGAGTTCGGCCATCAGGTGAGCATACAGACGGTTGTCGCCCGCACCGAACGCCTTTGTTTTGAGGTCCTCCTTCGGCATGCCGACCCGCCACGGCTCGCTCGCGTGATAGGCTTCGACTTCGCGCAGGATCGCGTCGGCGACTGTTCCGGCCGCGTGGCGATGAAACAGCCGCCCGCGGATGACCAGTAACTGACCCCCATCAACAAGTTCGGGGAGAGTGGCGTCGACCTGGTCCCGGCTGAGCGACAACTGTCCCATCAGGTCCTCCACAGTCCCTCCCGATGTGCCGGTCTCCTGAACGGCAGTTTCCACCTGATCGCGGATCCCTACTCCGGACGCCTGCTCGATCGCAGTAACGCTGGCTGCACCCCGCCTGCGCCGCGGGGGATGCGCGCTGATGACTTCGCCTCCGCCCAGCGTGACCATCGGTGAGTAGCGGCGGATGACAAACGGGTCACCTGTCGCCGCGACGACGGACTTCTCTAATCTCACCTGGGCCACGGCGGCCTGTCCAGCCTCAAGTCGGGGCCGGTCCAACAGGCTCAGGCGTCCGATAGCCTCGTCGGATCCGAGATACAGGCGGACGCGTGCGAGGTGCGAGAGGGCGGGAGCATCGGCCAGCAGGCGGATCCGGATGTCCATGAGATCGGTCGGTTTGAACGCGCCCGGCGCACACAGGACATTTCCACGCTCGATCGCTTTCTTCTCAACGCCGGCGAGGTTGGTTGCCACCCGTGACCCCGCGATTCCTGCCGCCACCGTCTGGCCGTGCGTCTGTACCCCCCTGACCCGGACCTGCGCCCCCTGAGGCAACACCTCCAACGTGTCACCCACAGCGATCCGGCCGCTCCACAGCGTGCCCGTCACAATGGTGCCAAACCCCGCCATGGTAAACACGCGGTCAATCGGTAGGCGCACGGGTGCGTCCACATGGCGTGCGGGAATCTGGTCCAGCATCTGGTCCATCACTTTTACCAGTTCGGGGATCCCCTGCCCTGTCTTTGCCGAAAGCGCAACGACTGGAGCGTGCTGCAGGAACGTGCCGGCGACGAGTGCCTTCACATCGTCTTTGACGAGGCTAAGCCAAGACGGGTCCTCGACCAGGTCGATCTTGTTGAGGACAACGATGCCGGCGTGTACCGGTAAGAACCGCAGGATGTCGAGGTGCTCCCGGGTCTGAGGCATCATCCCTTCGTCTGCGGCGATGACCAGCAGCACGAGGTCGATGCCGGTGGCGCCGGCCAGCATGTTCTTAATCAGGCGCTCGTGGCCGGGGACATCGACGATCCCGGCCCGCCGGCCGCTGGGAAGGTCGAAGTGCGCAAAGCCGAGGTCGATCGTCATTCCCCGGCGCTTTTCTTCCTCGAGCCGGTCGGGATCGATGCCGGTGAGAGCCTTCACCAGTGCGCTCTTGCCGTGGTCGATGTGGCCTGCGGTGCCGACGACGAAGAGAGTACGGGATTCACTATTCACGATTCACTATTCGCGCTTTTCAGGGCGTCCACAATAACGGTTTCATCGCCTGGCAGCAATGTTCTCATGTCGAACAGCACTGCATCATCTTCGATCCTACTGAATACCGGCGGCCGGTGGGCGCGCAGCGCCTGTTCGAGCCGGTTGGGTGGCATCGGAGAGGTGATGGCGACTGCCGACGAAGACAGGTGCGCTTCAGGCAGCGATCCGCCGCCGACTTCGGCGACCGAGGGTTGGACGGTGACGCGCCACGTATTGGGCACCACCGTCGCAATAGCGTCACGGAGCCGCTCCGCGCGCTCCCGGAGTTGTTCTGCGGGCGCGCCGAGCATCTGCAGCACCGGCACAGTGCTCCAGGCCGTCTCGGGATCTTCATACTGCTGGAGCGTCGCGGCCAGCGCGGCGTAGTCGAGTTTGTCCATCCGGACTGACCGCGCCAGCGGGTGCGACCGGATTGCCTCGACGAATTTCGTGCGGCCGACAATGAGGCCGGCCTGTGGCCCGCCGAGCAGCTTGTCCCCGCTGAAGTTCACGATGTCACAGCCGGCTGTGATCGCCTCCTGAACGGTGGGCTCGTGGGGCAGGCCACGCGTCCGCAGGTCCGCCAGACATCCGCTGCCGAGATCGAACACGACCGGAAGACCACGACGCCGTCCCAGGTCGACAAGGTCGGCCAGGGATGCCTCGGCAACGAAGCCGCGGATCGAGAAGTTGCTGTGGTGGACTTTCAGTAACAGCGCCGTGTCGGTGATGGCGCGCTCGTAGTCGCGCAGGTGGGTTCGATTCGTGGTGCCGACCTCGACCAGCGTCGCGCCGCTTTGGGCCATGACCTCAGGCATGCGGAACGAGCCGCCGATCTCCACCAGCTCGCCGCGCGAGACGATGACCTGCCTGCCGTGCGCGAGCGCAGCCAGCGTGAGCAGCACCGCGGCAGCGTTGTTGTTGACGGCGAAGGCGGCCTCCGCGCCGGTCAGACGGGTCAGCAGCGGCTCAACGTGCTGGTGGCGGGCCCCGCGCCTGCCGCTGCTTACATCGATCTCGAGTGTGGAATATCCCGCCATGACCTCTGCGACCGCCCGGATCGCAGCGTCGCACAGGGGAGCACGGCCCAGGTTCGTGTGGACGATGATGCCCGTGCCGTTCACGGCCCGAGTGAGGCTCAACGAGCCACGGGACTTGACCAGCGTGCGCAGCGCGTCCAAGAGCGCGTGCGGGTCCGTGTCGACGGCTTCGGCGCGCAACAGGCGCGCCCTGGTCTCTTCCACTACGGCGCGGGCGCAGTCTACAAGCAGTGGCCGTGGGTAGCGACCGGGCCCATCTTGCAGTTCAAACTGCGATACCAGCCGTTCGACCGATGGCAGGTTGCGAAGATCCGCGGCGCTCACGGGCAGGTGATCAGTGGATGACGTAGCCGAGCGCGATCCCGACCGCCACGACGATGGCAGTCACAACCCCAAGACGGCGCATGTCGCCGCGCACCCAGGCCATGAGCTCTTTCTCAGTCTGCACCGTGGGGCCGACCACATGACGGCCTGGCCGGAGCCGGCGGCCGCAGTTGGTGCAGACGATCTTGCTGGCGGGGTTTTCGGTGCCGCAGTTGGGACACTTCATACGCTGGGCCCTCCCGACGCGTCCTGCGTTCTACTGTCTGAGGCTTTTCGCCTCGTGCCGCTCTTTTAGTTTCTCGACACACTCTACCGGCACATACTGACTCCCAGGCGGCACTTTCGTCGCCAGGTCTCCTCCATGAAAGTCGGTCCCGCCCGCGACGAGCAGCCGCAATCGCCGGGCGATTTCCAGATAGCGGGTCACCATTGCTGGGGTGTGGTCAGGATAGTAGACTTCAAGGCCCTCCAGCCCGGTTTCCACCAGCGCCGTGATCACCTCGTCTTTGACGCCCCATCCCGGGTGTGCCAGGACGGGGATCCCCCCCGCGCGCTGGATGACCTGTACCGCCTCGGGCGGGCTCAGTTTCATGCGCTCCACGTAAGCCGGGCCGTTTCGGCCAAGGTACTTCTCAAACGCTTCTTCAGTGCTGCCGACCACGCCCGCCTCCACGAGGGCCCGGGCCACGTGTGGCCGGCCTACCGCGCCCGAGGCCAGCGCGCGCACGCGCGCAAAGTCGATGCGGATCCCCAGCGCATTGAGCTTCTCCACCATTTTCGCCGCGCGGTTCACGCGCCCGTCCCGCAGCCTGCCAAGAAATTCCTGAAACCAAGGCTGGTGATGATCGACATAGTATCCCAGAATATGGATTTCCGACTCGTGTATGTCGGTGTTGATCTCGACGGCTGGGATGATCTCCATTCCCACCCGGCGCCCGGCGGTCATGGCCGGGTCGACGCCATCGGTGCTGTCGTGATCGGCGACGGCGAGGACCCCCACGCCTGCGTCATGGGCCAGTGCCACCAGCGCCTCAGGCGCCAGCAGCCCATCCGACGCAATCGTGTGCGTGTGCAGGTCAATCCGCATCAGGTTCCTCCAACTCCCTGACACGGGTGATGGACCGGGCCCGGCCCGTCGACTCGTCCACGTCCACGATCACAGCGTTGAGTTGTGCGGGGCCAGACGCCACCTCGAAGCGCACCGGCATTTGGGTCAGGAAACGTTCCAGGATGCCCTCGCGGTCCATGCCGATGACGCCATCGCGAGGGCCGGTCATCCCGACATCAGTGATGTAGGCGGTGCCCTGAGGCAGCACGCGCTCGTCGGCGGTCTGCACGTGGGTGTGGGTGCCGATCACCGCGCTGCACCGGCCGTCCAGGTACCATCCCAGCGCAATCTTCTCGCTGGTGGCCTCGGCGTGCATGTCCACGACGATGACGGGTGCGCGCTCGCGCAACCGCTCGCACTCCTCGCGCGCGGCGCGAAACGGATCGTCGAGCTGCTGCATGAACACCCGGCCCTGAAGGTTGATGATGCCCACCGGCGTCCCTGTGCGTCCTGTCACGACAGTCGCCCCGCGGCCGGGCGCGCCAGGTGGGTAGTTCAGCGGCCGAAGGAGGCGTGGATCGCTGTCCAGGAGTTCGTAGGCCTCGCGGAGCTGCCAGGTGTGGTTGCCGCCGGTAATGGCATCCGCCCCAGCGGCAAACAGCTCCTGGGCCGTTTCTGCATTGATCCCGGCACCGCCGGCGGAGTTTTCCCCGTTCACGATGACCAGCCCCACGTCGTGCGCCTGGCGCAACCGCGGAAGCCGGTCCCGCAAGATGCGGCGTCCCGGCTTCCCGTGGATATCCCCTACAAAGAGGATCCGCATTAACGCGCGTACTCGACGACGCGCGTCTCCCGCAGCACGGTCACCTTGATCTGGCCGGGATACTCCATCTCGTCCTCAATCTTCTTGGCGACGTCGCGCGCCAGCGCCTGTGCGGCCAGGTCATCAATATCGGTCGGCCGGACCAGCACGCGCACCTCCCGGCCGGCCTGGATGGCGTAGGCCTTCTCCACCCCAGGGAACGAGGTCGCGATGCGCTCCAACCCCTCCAGGCGCTTGATGTACATCTCGGCGGTCTCCTTGCGGGCGCCGGGCCGGCTGGCCGAGATGGCGTCGGCCGCGGCGACCAGGATCGCTTCGATGCACTTCGCCTCTTCCTCACCGTGGTGGTACGTGATCGCATTCAGCACTTCCGGGGGTTCATGATAGCGCCGGCAGATGTCCACGCCGATCGCGCTGTGCGTCCCCTCGACCTCATGCGTCAGCGCCTTGCCGATGTCGTGCAGGAGCCCGGCCCGGCGGGCCAGCTGCGCGTTGCCGTCCAGCAGCCCGGCCATCAGTCCCGACAGGAGGGCGACCTCCACGGAGTGCGCCAGGAGGTTCTGCCCGTAGGAGTAGCGGAATCGGAGCCGGCCCATCAGTTTGATCTCTTCCGGATGCAGGCCGTGCACCCCGGCCTCAAAGGCCGCCCGCTCTCCCTCTTCACGGATCCGCTGATCAAGCTCGCGCTGCGACTTCTCCACCATTTCCTCGATGCGAGCCGGGTGAATGCGGCCGTCGACGATGAGCTTCTCCAGTGCGATCTTGGCGATCTCGCGACGGATGGGGTCAAACGACGAGAGGGTTACGGCTTCGGGCGTGTCATCGATGATGAAGTCGACGCCGGTGAGCCCCTCAAGGGTGCGGATGTTCCTCCCCTCGCGGCCGATGATCCGGCCTTTCATGTCGTCGTTCGGCAGGGGAACGACTGACACGGTGACTTCGGCGGTGTGATCCGCGGCACACCGCTGGATGGCAAGGGCAATGATCTCCCGAGCCCGGCGGTCGGCCTCTTCCCGGGCCTCGGCTTCGACCTTCTTGACCAGCTTGAGGGCGTCGGCGCGCGCCTGCTCCTCAACCTGCCGCAGGAGTTGCTCGCGCGCCTGCTCGGTGGTCAGTCCGGACACCCGCTCCAGCTCTTGCTGGTGGCGGGCCTGCTGCGCCTGGGCCTCGTCACGGGCCCGGGCGAGATCCTGCTCTTTCTCGGTCAGGGTTCGTTCCCGGTTCTCTAGAGCCTCCGACTTGCGATCCAGGGATTCTTCGCGCTGTTCCAGCCGTCGCTCAAGACGCTGCATTTCGGCCCGCTGCTCGCGGATCTCCCGTTCCGCCTCCCGCTTGAGGCGGAGCGACTCTTCTTTGGCCTCAACGATCGCTTCACGTTTCTTCGCCTCGGCCTCTTTCGCAGCTTCCTCGATGATCCGTCGGGCGGCCTCTTCGGCCGACTTGATGCGCGCCTCGGCGACGTACCTGCGCAGCAGATATCCAAGGAGGAATCCGGCGAACCCCGCCAGAGCCATGGACAATATTGGTGAAGTTGCGATGGCGGGTCACCCCCTTAGAGTTCAAACTGTACGTCGCGCGCTAAGCACCTCTCATCGAAACGAGTTCGCGCTACCCTACTTCACAATTCATTGTAGCCCCCGCTGAAAGGGGGGTCAATTGACAGCTGTCGCTTGGGATTTGACTGGGTTTCAGCGGCTCTGGGACTGGTCCCACAGCGGGCCAACAGGCGGCACGGGAGCCGGTTCCGGCTCGTGCATGACCGGCTGGACCCCCGCCCTGGGGGTTTCCCCGCGGGCGGGCCCCTCGACCCTGCTCGGGCCAGGCAGCTCGATCAGCCGGTCGGCCACGCCGTCGAAGTGGTGGGTGTACGTGAAGACAAAGACCTGGTGGGAGCCAGCCAGTTCCCGCAGCAAGGCGGCGGCAGCCTGGCGGCGCTGCTCGTCGAAGGTGATGAACGGGTCGTCGAACAGCAACGGCGGCCGCTTGCCGCCGGTCAATACATCCACCAGGGCCAGGCGCGCGGCCAGATATACAACGTCCACCGTCCCGCGGCTCAGGGATGGCTCCCTGGTTTGTACCCATCCGCCGGCGTCGTTCGACCAGACCAGCAGCTCAATCTCCTGATTCTCCGGGTCGACCTGCAACAGCCGATACCGCCCTGCAGAGAGGATGTTCAGGTAGTCGCTAGCCTTCTTTTGCATGACCTCGCGCAGCGGGACCTGCGCCTGCTGGTGCGCCTCGAGCAGGCCGGCCAGGGCCATCTTGTACACCTCATGGCGGTGCGTGGCGCGGGCGAGCTGCTCCTCAGCCTCGTGCAGCTGTTCTTCGACCAAGGCCAGCGCATCGGCGTCGACGGTGTGGCGCTCCAGTTCGACTGAGCGCCGTCGTTCCTTATCCTGTAGGCCGGCGACCTGCTGCGTCAGCTGCTGAACCTCCTGCTCCAGCGCGGTCAGCTGAAGCGGGGTCAGGCGGCGGGTCGCCACCTCTGGAGTACGCAACCGCTCCTGGAGGCCGAAGACGTCCCGCCGTACCGTTTTCCACTGTTCGACGATGTCTTCATCGCTGCGGCCGGCGCGCTGATCGGTGAGGAACTGTTCCAGCTGGACCCTGGTGCGGGCTAGATCCCGGTGATGCTGCAGCCGCTGCTCCGCCTCTTTAACCGTCGCGCACCCGAGCTGCGCCAGTTTGGCTCCCAGTTCCACTCGTGTGCTTTCGATGGTCCGCTCAAGCACCGCCAGGTTCCGCTCGCGCTCTTCGCGACGGATCTCCGCGCGTGCCCGCTCTCTGGCCACGCGGCTGACCTGCCACCACCCCACCGCCGCCAGGATCGCACCGCCTCCCGCCAGGACCCAGCCTGCCGGCACGCGAGCGGCGATCGCCAGGATGGCCCCGGTGAGCAGGAATGCGGCGCCGCCCGCCCCCGCTACCCGCCACAGCCGGTGGGCCGCCGGGATGTCGTCTGGTTGTTCCAGCTGGTGTCGCAGCTGGCCGGTCTGCATCTCGAACGCCGCGGCACGATCAGAAAGTTTCCGCGCCGCAGCAGTCGCGTCTTCGTCAGGAAGTCCGGCGGCGGTGGAGCTTTCCAGCTCGTGGTCGACCTGTGCAATCTTGGTGAGGGTATCCTCAATTTTCTTCACTTTCTCTTCCAGCATGCCTTCCTCACGCTGCCGGCCGGCGAGACGGTCCTCGAGGGTCACGATCTCGCGGTTCTGGTCTAGCAACGCGCGTTTGATCGTCAGTGTGTCAGTCGCTGTGGTGAGTGTCTCGCGGATGGCGGTCAATTCCACCCGAATGCGATCCGCGGCCGCGGCGCTGCTGGACAGGCGGCGCTGCTCCTCTTTGAGGGATGCTACCTTGTCCTCTGTGGCCCGCAGCACTCCCGGATCCTTCGTGAGCGCCTTCGTCCCCTTCTCCATGGCGCGCACGTGCTGGTCCAGGCGCCGGATGGCGGTGGTGACGTCCTCGCCGCCTCCGCCGACGATTCGGCCGAGTTCCTTAGCGATGCTGTTGATATGAATCCGCTCGAGTTCAGCCTGGGCCACCTGCGCGGTGGCCTCGAACAGATCCTCGGTGACCAGGCCGAGCTGCGCAGCTACGCGCTCCTGCACGACCTTGTGCTGGTCCCAGGTGCGGCCGAGTTCATCCTGCAGGGTCACCTTGCGGGTCGCGAAATCTTTAGTCAACACGAACCGCTTCCCGTCAACCTCGAACTCCAGGATCAGGACGGGCGGTTCCTCGGCACCCCAGCTGCGGAACTCATCGCGGAATTTCGTCGAAGTGGTAGCGGGATTGCCGTACAGGACCGCGTGAATCGCCGCCCGCAGCGACGACTTTCCCGCCTCGTTGGGTCCAATCACCACATTCACGCCAGGAACAAACTCGAACGCCTCATCCGGCAGGCCCAGGAACCGCCGCGCGTGGAACCGCCGCAGGATCATGCCAGAATCTCCTGGCCTTGCAGCAAGGCCACGCCGACCTGCAGGGCTTCTTCCAGCGCCGGACGCTGCAGCTGGTCGGCTTCTGCCAGGCGCGCGCGCATGAGCCGCACGAACCGGCCGAGCACGCTGTCAGCCGGCAACCGGCTCAGCTGCTCATCGTCCAGCCACAGCTGGACCTTCGACTGCACGCGGAGCCGGAAGAAACGGTCGGCATACTCACGCTCGATGGCGGCCGTGTTCACGACGCGGTCCACCGGTACAACGCCGGTCAAGAGCACGTCGCACACGGCCTCAGGATCACCGGCGTCCTCGAGCGTCTTGCGCAGTCCCACTTCATCCGCGGTGCCGGCATCGATCTCCATACGCTTATACTGACGCCGGCCGATGCGCACCGGCGTGACCGTAGCCTGCCCGGGCGCCGCGACCTCAATCATCAATACGTGTCCTGCGCCCTCCTGGTCATAGGCCAGCAACTCAGGCGAACCAGCGTACCACGCCGGCGCGGGTGGAGGGACCACTTCCGACGCGGAGTGCCAGTCTCCCAGCGCCAGATAGTCCAAGCCCAGGTCGCGGATCTCTTGGGGGTGCATGGCCGCGGAGCCCTCGACCTGTCCGCCGCGATAGACCGAGCCGTGCGTCACCCCGACGGCGAACCGCGTCGAACGCTGGCGTGGCCAGCCGCTCAACGGGCTGGCCGGGGTGCCGGGATCCGCGGAGCAGCCGGTGATGGTCAGGTCGAGTGCAGGCACCGCATGGGACTCCACCGCGCGACCGAACAGTACAACGTGCAGACCCGCCTCGCGCAGCCGGTGGCTTCCGCCGACGAACCCATCGGGCGCGGCGTCGTGGTTGCCGGCGACCAGCCCCACCCAGATCCCCCGGTCATCCAGGCGGCGCAGCTCGCGCTCGGCCAGGTCCACCAGCGCCGGTGAGGACCTGGGGCTATCGAAGAGGTCGCCGGCAATGAGGACCACGTGCACCTGTTTCGCGATGGCCAGGTCGACCGCGCGCACGAAGGTTTCTTCCAGGGCTCGGCGCTGGGCGGCGCCCTGCGCCCCGAGCATCTGGAAGGGTTTGCCCAGGTGCACATCGGCCAGGTGCAGGAGTTTGAGCATGCGTTACTCCTCGAGCCACTCCGGGTCGCCCGTGGCCGTATACGGGCAGATCGATGCGAACGCACAGTAGCGGCAGGCGCGATAGTAATCGGGGGTGGCGATAAACTGCCCCGCGCGGATGCCCGACGCCACGCGTTCAATGATGGTGGCCGTCTTCTTCAGCATCTCATCATCGGGGGTCGTCGTCCCGACCAGCACCTGCTGCGGTCCAAGGAAATGCAGCTCCAGCCGCGCGGGTGGCGTGCCGTAGACTTCGCGGTACGCGAGTGCATATAGAGCCAGCTGCAGGCTCTCGCGCGCGCGGCGGTCGGCATCTTTTTGGGTGCGCACATCCGACGTCTTGAAGTCGATCAGCACGGCCTCATCCCCGCGCAGGTCAACCCGGTCCCAGCGGCCCTTGATCCGGGTGAGCCCCACCTGGAAGGAGAACGGCGCCTCGACAAATGTGGGCACCTGGCCGCTCGCTTCCTGGTAGCGGTAGAAGTGTGACAAGACCTCCCGGCCCTCGGCCAGGCGCTGGTCTTCATGGTCGCGGCTGACGAAGCCCTCGTTGACCCACGCGCGCTCGAAGTAGGCGACCAGGTCCTCGAAGGTGATCAACTGCCGGCGGGCTCGGCGGCGGTGGTACTCGCGGATCGCTTCATGGATCGCCGACCCGTAGACGACACGATGGTCGCGCAGCAGCGGCACGCGCAGGATGTGGGTGTACTTGTACTTCAGCGGGCAGAGATCATAATCGTCGACCTGCCGGTAGGAGAGGAAGATGGGTTGGTCGGCCGGGATCAATCCCTCCAGGCCCTGCTGGCCGTTTCCCTTCGGCGCGTGCCGGTGGATGGCCTCGACTGGAGAGGCGGGCAAGGCGACGGTATCCGCCGCGGGGAGGTCGAGAGCTTCCAGCACGAACCGGCTGACTTTGCGCGACCGCACCCCACCGTAATCGCGCGCGCTGGTGAGGTACAGCTCCCGCTGCGCGCGCGTCATCGCGACGTAGAACAGCCGCCGTTCTTCCTGGAGATGGAAGTCACCGCTGGGCAGGATGTCTTTCACCAGCGGATCCGGCAGCGGAATGGGCTCTCCGCGGTTGCGGGTCGGGAAGCGGTCCGCCACGCAACTGACCAGAAAGACCACGGGAAATTCCAGCCCTTTGGCCCGGTGGACCGTCAGGACATTGACGGCGTCCTGATCGAGGTCGGCCTGAGCCACGGGCGGATCGTCGCCGGCGGCGATGAGGTCGTCCATGTGCTTGACAAATTCCGGCACCCGGTCGTACGTCGCAATCTCGCCATAGCGGGCGACGAGGTCGAAGAATTTGGCCAGATTGGCCACGCGGACTTCGTCCTCCGGCACCCCGCTGGTCGCCAGCCGGCGCACGTAGCCGGTGCGTGTAACCAGATACTCATACAACACCCGGCCGGTGGCGTAATCGCTCATCAGCTTCCGCATCTCGACCAGATCGTCCAGGAGCTTGGCGATCGACGCGCGGCTCTCCAGCGGGACCTCTTCGACCAAGTCCGCGTACGGGCCGTCCGGCTTCGCCTCGCGGATCTGGCGGAACAGAAATTCCAGCGTGCGGTTCTTGCGGTCGGCGTAGCTCAGGCATTTTGCCAGGTCCGTCGCCGGGATCAGGTACAGGGGGGAGACGCCCAGGTAGTAGAGGCTCAGGTTGTCTGCCGGCCGCGCCAGGGCCCGCAGGAACGCCAGCGCGAGGCGGATTTCTTCGCGGTTGTACAGCCCCCGGCTCCCCGTGAACCGGTGCGGCACCCCGCGCATGTTGAGTGCCCGCAGGAACGGATCGGCATCGGCGTTACTGCGGACCAGGATCGCGCAGTCCTTGTACCGGAGCTCCCCGCCCTCGACGCGCTGCGCGATCTGCTGGGCCACCCAGTCGGCCTCGCTGCTCAGCGTGTCCAGGTGGACGTGCTGCGGCGGTCGGCCCTCGTGCTGCGCCGCCTTGAGGTGCTTGTCCAGCGAATGCCGCACCTCGAGACGGTCCGGGTTGTTGTGCTGGATGAGGCGGTAGCCGGTATCGAGGATCGCCTGGGGAGAGCGGTAGTTCCGAGTGAGCACAAGCTGCGCCGCGTGAGGATAGACGTCCAGGAAGGTCAGGATATTGCTGATGGCCGCCCCGCGGAACTTGTAGATGGACTGGTCATCATCCCCGACCACGGTGATGTTCTGCGGGCCCGCGTCTCCGACCAGCTGGCGCACCAGCTGGAACTGCGCGTAGTTGGTGTCCTGGAACTCGTCCACCAGGATGTACTTGAAGCGCTCGCGGTATGCGCGCAGCACTGCCGGCCGGTCGCGCAGCAGCCGCAGCGTGAGCGTGATCAGGTCCCCGAAGTCCACCAGGCCTTCGCTGGCCAGGAGCTCCTGGTAGCGCTGGTAGGTCAGTGCGAGCTCCTGCTGCTGGCGGGCGAAGTCGGCGAGCTCGCGATCCTCGGGGTGGGCCTCGGCCTCGCTGATCACACGGTTGGCGTAGGCGCGGTACTCCGCCGGGCTGCAGTCTTCATCCTTGGCGCGCGAGATCAGCGCAATGAGAGCCTCGATGTACCGGGTCGGGTCGCCCAACGGTCTGTAGGCATCCAGTGGGAACTCAAACAGGTGCTCCCGGAAGAAGATCACCTGCTCGGCCCTGGTCAGGATGCGAAAATCCGGCGTCAACCCCAGTTCAAGCGCGTGGTCGCGGAGGACGCGGTCGCCAAAAGCGTGGAACGTGCTGAGCCAGACATCGGTGTATCCGTAGGGGACGAGCACGTCGACGCGTTCTTCCATCTCCGCCGCCGCTTTGTCGGTGAAGGTGAGCGCGAGAATCTCCGCGGGGCGCGCGTGCCTGGTGGCGATCAGCCAGGCGATGCGGCGGGTGATGACTGCCGTCTTGCCGGTGCCGGCCCCCGCGACAATCAGCAGCGGGCCGGACTCGTGGGTCACCGCGCGCCGCTGCTCGTCGTTCAGATCGGTCAGGATGCGGTCCGGGGGAGACCCGGCGGCCTCTTCCGCGACAGCCTGGCTGAGTTCCAGGGGAAGCTGCCCCGCCGGCTGGTCTTCGAGTGTGAGGGGGCGACGGCGATCCGGCATCAGTCTCTGGCCTGTGGTGGTGAGCCAAGAAGATCGTGCAAGGTCCTGATGATGACCCCGGTAGCGAATCCGCGGCGCTCCAGCAGCCCGGCAAGCCGACGGTAGATGACCTGTCTCGGCAGCCCGCGATAGCGCCGCAGCCTGGCGCGGGCCACGTCGTGCGCCAGCGCGCCTTCATCCCGGTCGCTGAGGGTTTCGCCCAGCGCCCGGTTGATGACCTCCCGCGCCACGCCTTTCTGGGCGAGTTCGTAGCGAAACCGTCTGGGCCCGGACGGAGACAGTGCCAGCCGCGTGCGCACCCAGGCCTGGGCGAAACGGGCGTCATCCAGCAGCCCATGACGCTCGAGGTCGGCGGTCAGCGCGGCAACAATCTCGGCGGAAACCCCGCGGCGGCGGAGCCGATCAGCCAGTTCTTTGTGGCTGCGCAGCCGGATGCTCAACAGCCGGTGGGCCAGTTCCTCCGCCAGCGTCCGTTCCGCCCGCCCGCGCAACTGTTGCAGCGCCACCGCATCCAGGTCCGTGCCGGCCTGCAGGGCGAGCCCGGCGATATCCTCGGGCCGGAGCCGGAGCGTGACGCCGTCGTCCAGCACCACGCGCTGGTGACCGAGGCGCCCCTGCGGTGGGCCGACGCGTGCAACCCTCACGCGGACTACGCTCGACCCTTTGCCGGCTCCCTGGTCGCTTGTGCGTCGTGGGCGTCCGCCGGTGCAGCCGTCGCCGGCTTGGCAAGCCCCACCTGGATCCGCACACGGCGCTCGATCTCCCGGGCCAGTTCTGGGTTGGCGTCCAGGAAATCGCGCGCGTTGTCGCGGCCCTGGCCCAGTTTCATTTCGCCGAACGAGAACCACGTCCCAGTGCGCTGGACGATGCCGTGGAGTGCGGCGACATCGAGGGTGCTGGCCGCTTTGGAGATCCCATGTCCGTAGTAGATGTCGACCTCGGCGTCGCGGAACGGTGGCGCCAGTTTATTTTTTACGACCTTGACCCGGGCCCGCATGCCCTTGATCTCTTCGCCCACCTTGATGTTCTCCGTCCGCCGGATCTCCATGCGCACCGAGGCGTAGAATTTCAGCGCCCGGCCGCCGGTGGTGGTCTCCGGGTTGCCGAACATGACGCCGATCTTCTCGCGGATCTGGTTGATAAAGACCACAGTGGTGTGCGACCGGCTGATCGCACCGACGAGTTTCCGCAGCGCCTGCGACATCAACCGGGCCTGCAGTCCCATGTGGGCGTCACCCATCTCGCCCTCGAGCTCGGCCTTGGGCACCAGCGCGGCCACAGAATCAACGACGATCACGTCCACGGCGCCGCTGCGCACCAGCATCTCGGCAATCTCCAGCGCCTGTTCCCCGGAATCCGGCTGGGAGATCAGCATGCTGTCGACGTCAACCCCGACTGATTTGGCGTACTTGGGGTCCAGGGCGTGCTCGGCGTCGATGAATGCCGCCACGCCTCCCCCGCGCTGCGCCTCGGCCATGATATGGTAGCCCAGCGTCGTCTTGCCGGACGACTCGGGTCCGTACACCTCAATCACACGGCCGCGGGGAACCCCACCGACCCCCAGCGCCAGATCGAGGCCCAGGGCTCCGGTGGGAATCACCTCGACGGCCAGCTTGGTGCTGGCCTCTCCCAGCTTCATGATGGAACCCTTGCCAAACTGCTTCTCGATCTGCGTCAGGGCGAGATCGAGGGCTCGCTGTCGCTCATTCATGACGTGACCTCCAGCGCTGGCCCACCACAGCCTTCAATTGTCGGGCGCAGTCTACCAAACATTTGTTCGCTTGTCAATAGCTCAACCTGGCTAGTCGCAACTACTACTTCTCGTGGCCGCCGAGGGTGACCTCCTCTACCCGTGTGTGGATGGCTCCCTGCAGCGTCAGCTGGCTCTCCATGACCGACACCGCCTCCACGCGCTGAGATCCGACGCTGGCATCGCGGAACTGGCCCAGTGCGCGTACGACATCCCCCCACTGCCGCACGTCGCGGATTCGGGCCAGTGTGAGGTGGGGTTTGAACGGCCGCTCCTCGGGCGGGAAGCGGTGGTGGGTGAGTTGTGCCTCCAGGCCGGCAGCCAGAGCCTGCAGCTCCGCGGCGCCCTCTTCCACGCCGGCCCACACGACCTGTGGGCGGTGGAAACTGGGAAACGCCCCGAGGTGCCGCAGCGTGATGGTAAAGGGCGGGGCCTCGCCGACGGCTTCGCGCGTGGCGATCTTGACGAGGGCCAGCTGCGCCGGGGTGATCTCGCCGAGAAAGCGCAACGTGAAGTGGAGCTGACCCGGTTTGTTCCACCGGATCCTTGCGCCTGCCGTCTCCAGGTGGCGCTGCAGCTCGATCACGGCTCGGTGGAGCCCCGGATCGAGCTCCACGGCGATGAAGATGCGGTGCAGCGCACTCACCCGCGCGCCACGTGCAGCCGGAGCAGATTCAACGCCGCCTGCGCGGCCAGGACGCGGATCCCCTCCCGTCCGGCTTCGGCGCCGAACATCAGTCTCCGGTGCATCGCGCCCCTGCTGTCGTCGAGGCCGAGGTAAACCAGCCCTACCGGTTTATCAGGAGTGCCTCCCGTGGGGCCGGCGATCCCGGTCACGCCCAACCCGACCTCGGCGCCACAGCGGCGGCGAATCGCCCCGGCCATCGCCTCGGCCACTTCTGGGCTGACCGCGCCGCGCGTGGCAAGCAGCGTGGGATCCACTCCGACGTCTCGGACTTTGGCCTCGTTGCTGTAGGCGACCACGCCCTCCAGGAAATAGGCGGAACTGCCCGGGATGTTGGTGAGCCGAGAGCTGATCGTCCCGCCAGTGCACGACTCCGCGACCGCCAGCGTCAGGTGCTTCGTCGTCAGGACCTTCGCCACCACGTCTTCCAGCGTCTGGTCGTCCACGCCGTAGATGAGGTCGCCCAACCGCTCCCGCAACTGTGCCTCCCCGCGCGCCAGCGCGGCGTCGACCTGCTCGGGCGGCCCCTTGGCGGTCAGGCGCAGGTGCACCTCACCGAGTTTGGCGTACGGCGCGATGGTCGGCTCGGTCTGCCGCAGCAGATCTTTGATCCGCTCCTCGACGGCCGACTCCCCTTCTCCGGTGATGCGCAAGACGCGCGAGCGAATGACGGTGCTTCCCATCCGGTGCCGCAGCGCCGGCAGCACGTAGTGCTCCATCATACCCTTCATCTCATACGGCACACCCGGCATGAGGAAGAACATCCGCCCACGATCTTCAAGGTGGATGCCCGGGGCCGTCCCGCGCTCGTTGGGGATGACGCGCGCGCCGCGTGGGATCAACGCCTGTTTGTAGACGTTGCCCGACGGGGTGCGGCCGCGAGTCTCAAAGAAGCGCCGGATATGATCGACGACCGCCTCGTCGCGCACGAGGTCGAGGCTCAGTGCGGTGGCCACCGCAGCCACGGTGAGGTCATCTTCAGTCGGTCCCAGGCCTCCGGTGATGAGGATCACATCGGCCCTGGATATCGCCAGCTGTACCGCGTCCTGGACCCTGGGCGAGTTGTCGCCGACGGTCTGCTTGAAATACACGTCGATGCCGACCTCGGCCAGCCGCTGTGCCAGGTAGGCGGCGTTGGTATCGACGATCTGGCCGAGCAACAGCTCGGTCCCCACGGAAATGATCTCGGCACGCATCGCTGTACTACGGAAACGGGAAACAGGAAACGGGAAACGGTAACAGAGACCTTATGCATTCGCTTGCGCTTCCCGATTCCCGTTTCCGGCTTCCGTTCGTCATGGTGCGGTGAACGTTTCTTCCCAGACCTGTCGCCGCGGATCTTGCTGTACGGGCTGGCCGTTGACCAGTACCGACACGGCTTCGCTATTCCCGACGCGTACCGTCACGCGCGCGCGGGCGCGCCACACGCGGACGTCGCCGGCGTTGACGGTGCCCTTGAAGACTTCCTCGCCGTCGGCCGATACCAGCAGCCAGCATGGGCCGGTGGCCTGCACCGTGAGTTCGACCCCGCCCCCGGGAATGGCCGCCCGCGCCGCGGGGGCCGCGGGCGGCGCAACCTCTGCCTGCGGTGGGGATGCCGGAGATGGTGCTGGTCCCCCTGCCGGATGGGGAGGCTCACTGGCGGGTGGCGGCGGCTTTGGCACAGGTTGCGCAAACTGGTGCAATTGCTGGTAGCCGATGATGCCGAGAATGGCGATCACCAAAAGGATGGCGCCACCGGCGTACAGCGCGATCCGGCGCGTCACCGACGGGGGCACCGCAGGGCGAATCGGAATTTCCGTCGGCAGCGAGGTGAAGATCGGTTCGTGCGACCGGCTGAAGGCCCCCGGGTACGCCTCCATGAGGTCATCGGGATCGAGGCCCAAGGCGAGCGCATACGTGCGCAGGTATCCCCGGGCGTAGACCGCGCCCGGCAGGCGGGCAAACTGCTCTTCCTCGAGGGCCGACAGGTACGTGGCGCGAATTCGAGTCAGCGTCTCGGCGACCGCCAGCGTCAGGCCCTTCGCCTCACGGGCATTCCGCAGCCGCTCCCCGATGCCGAGCAGATCGTCAGGCGATGATGGGACCCGGTCCTCCTGCATGGTGTGTTTGTTCCATCGCGCGAACGATCAATCCTTTGAGACCGCGACCGCGACGGCGCCGGCCAATGCGGCATTGGCGCGTAGCAGGGCGAGGTTCGCGCGGAGCGACCGGCCGCCGGTTAAGTCGGCCAGTGCGGTGAGCAGGAATGGGGTGAGATCCCCGCCGCGCACGCCAGCGCCGGACGCGAGCTGCATCGCTCGCCGCACCGCATCCGCGACGTCCGCTTCCCGCAGCGCCTCAGGCGCGGGGATCGGGTTGGCGATCAGCAGCGCTGTCCGCCGGCCGAGGGCGCGGCCCGCAGCCAGGATCGCCGCCGCCGCCTGGGGCGTATCGATCTGCCGCGGCGCGGAGAAGCCGCTGTCCCGCGCATAGAAGTTGGGAAACCGGTCGGCTCGATACACCACGACGGGCACACCCGCGGTGTCCAGATACTCCAGGGTCTTGCCGATATCGCAGATCGCTTTGGCGCCGGCGCAGACGACGGCGACGGGATACTCGGCGAGCGCGCGCAGGTCCGCGGATACATCCCACGTCTGCTCGGCCCCCAGGTGGACACCGCCGATGCCGCCGGTGGCGACGACGGGAATGCCGATGAGGTCGGCAATCGCGGCCGTGGCCGAGACGGTCGTGCCGCCATGCGCTGAGGTGCCGCAGGCCACAGCCAGATCGCGCGCGGCGATCTTCATGACCGGAGCCGAGGTCAGCCGCTCGAGGTCTCTTGCTGCAGCGCCCACCGTGATCCGGCCGGCGATGACGGCGACAGTGGCCGGCACCGCTCCGGCGGTCCGTACTTCCGCTTCCATCATCGCTGCCGTCTGGAGGCTCGTCGGGTGCGGGAGACCGTGAGAGATCACGGCCGACTCCAGGGCGACGACGGGCCGTCGGCGCTCCAACGCGTCCGCCACATCGGGGCTGATATCGACGAAGGACGGCAGCATGCGCATCGTCTTTACTCTTCTTCTTTTGTATAGGGCACTCCGTCGGCGGCCGGCATCCGCGCGCGCCGCACGAATCCGGCCAGCACCAGGATAGTGACGATGTGCGGCAGGACGTTGATGAACTGGTAGGGTACGGGCAGGCGCACCACGCGGAGACTCAGGGCATCGAAGTAGCCGAACAGCGCCGAGGCGCCCAGGGCGCCCACCGGCCACCAGTTTCCGAAGATCATGGCTGCCAGCGCGATGAATCCCCTCCCCTGCGTCATCCCTTCGAAGTACAGGCGCGCCTGCTCGATGGCCAGATACGCCCCCGCCATCCCCGCCAGGGCGCCGCTGAGTAATACGCCCGCGTACCGGAGATGGTATACGTTGACCCCCAGCGTGTCTGCGGCCAGCGGGTACTCGCCCACCGCCCGCAGCCGCAGCCCAAACCGGGTGCGCCTCAACACCCACTGGCTCACCGCGACCAGCACCACGCCCGTGATGATCATGGGCGACACCCCCGTGACCAGCGGCCGCAGGGCGGGGAGATCACGCAGGAGAGGGATATCGATGGGCGTGAACCCACGCACGCCTGGGGACTGCGTGGCTTTCTCGAAGAGCAAGATGTTGAGAAAACGGGCTAATCCGCCGGCCAGCAGGTTGAGCGCCACGCCGCTGATGATCTGGTCTACGCGGAACGTGATCGTCACGAGCGCGTGGATCAGTCCGAACAGCAGGCCCGCCGCGACGGCGGCCAGTACCCCCGCCAGCGGTGCCAGGTTCGGCCACGTCTGCGCCAGGGAGGGAAACCGCGTGTCGAACGCGTAGGCGCCGACCGCTCCGAAGAACGTTCCCATAATCATGATGCCTTCCAGCCCGATATTCACGACGCCGCCGCGCTCCGCGTGCACCGCGCCCAGCGACGCCAGCAGGATCGGCATCGTCACCCGGATCGCCGAGGCGAGGAGCGCCACGCTGAACAGCGAGGTCATGTACTCCATTCTCCAACTCTCCGACTCTTCAACGTCCTGTCGCCTCCGCCGCTGGTGTCGCGGTCACCGGGAGCTCTGCCTCGCGCTTGCGCTGGGTCCGCACGTACCGGGTCAGCAGCTCGTACGCGACCACGATGGCCAGGATGATGAGCGCCTGCAGGATGACGATAATCTCTTTGGGCACCCGGGCGAAGAACTGCACCCCCGCCGCCCCGCGGTCCAGGAAGCCGAACAGCAGCGCCGCCGGGATCACGCCCAGGGGATTGTTCTTGGCCAGCAAGGCCACGGAGATCCCCAGGAACCCGAGGCCCTTGGGGAAGTCGATATCCAGGTATCCAAAAAAGCCGAGGATGTCGTTGAGCCCGACCAGGCCAGCGATGCCGGCGCTGAGCATGAACATTCCAAACTGGACGCGCGCGTTGGGAATGCCGGCCGCCTCCGCGGCCAGCGGGTTGAACGCCACCGCCCGCACCTCATAGCCAAACCGGGTGCGGCTGAGAAAGTAGGCCAGGATCACCGCGATGACGATGCCCACCGGCAGGAGGAGATTGAGTTTCTCCACATCGGACCCGTGCAGTCCCAGCGGGGCCAGCAACGGGCCCAGGGAGGGCACGCGCGCCGCAGCCGCCACCAGCGGGGTGCGGACGCGCGGCGTTCCGATCTGTGTGGGGTCGCGGAAGACATCGTTGATCAGATACAGCAGCAGCGCGGACGCGATGTAATTCATCATGATCGTCGTGATCACTTCGTGCGCGCCCCGGCGCAGCTTCAAGACAATCGGGACGAGCGCCCAGACCATCGCGCCGCCCGCGGCCGCCAGGAGCGCCAGCGGCAGATGAAGCACGGCCGGCAGCCCTCTCAGGCTGAATCCGACCAGTGCGGCACAGAACGCCCCGATGTAGTATTGACCTTCTACGCCGATGTTGAATAGGCTGACCCGGAATGAGAGCGCCACCGCGAGGCCGGCGAAGATGAGCGGCGTGGTCTTGAACAGGATGGAGAAGAGGCTGTCGGTGCGCGTGAGGTTGAACCGCACCATCACCGCGTAAACGTCGAGAGGATTGCGGCCGATGGCCAGGATGATCACAGAGGCACTGAGCATGCCGAAGAGGATGGCCAGCACGGGCGTTGCCATCTGCAGGACGAGCAGGCGGTGCTTCATCCCGCGCGAGCCTCGCCGGTCCGCCCAGCGCCGGTCATGTACAGGCCGAGTTCCGCCGCCGACACCTCGCCGCGCGCAAACTCGGCGACCAGCGCACCGCCATACATCACGCCGACGCGGTCAGACAGTGAGAGAATCTCTTCCAGGTTGGCCGAGACCAGCAGGACTGCCATGCCGGAGGAGCGGGCAGCCAGCAGCTGCCGCATCACAAACTCCGTCGCGCCGATGTCCAGCCCGCGGGTCGGCTGGGCGGCCACGAGCACCTGCGGGGCGAAACTGAACTCGCGCGCCACGACGACTTTTTGCTGATTGCCCCCGGAAAGCGCGAGCACCGGCGCCTCGACATCGGCCACCCGGATGTCGTAATCGCCCACACGCCGGCGCACAAATCCACGGATACCCGGCCGGTTCAGCAACGCCCCATGCGTGAACTCCTCCCGGGTGTGGTGGCCGAGGATCATGTTCTCCCACACCGCCATCGGCAGGGCGATGCCGCGGCGGTGGCGGTCTTCCGGAATGTGCGCGACGCCCATCAGGCGGATGGCGCGGGCTGTGGCGTGCGTGACGTCGCGCCCGTCGATCAGCAACTGGCCCCCTGTGATGCGACGCAGGCCGACCAGGGCCTCGACCAGCTCAGTTTGGCCGTTGCCCTCCACGCCCGCGATGCCGTAGATCTCGCCGGCCCCGACGGCGAACGAGACATCACGGACGGCCGGGCGCGTCCCCCGCCCGGGCACGCGCACCTGCCGTACGTCCAGACGCACCGGGCCCGGCTCCACCGGTGGATGCGCCAGCTCCACCAGCACCGGCCTCCCCACCATCATCTCCGCCAGCTGCGCCTTGGTCGTGCCGGCGGCCGGCACTGTGCCGACGACGCGCCCGCGGCGAAGCACGGTGATCTGGTCCGAGATGGCCAGCACCTCGTCTAGCTTGTGGCTGATGAAGATGACGGTTTTCCCCTGTGCGACGAGCTGGCGGAGGTTGTTGAACAGCTCGTCGACCTCCTGGGGCACCAGCACCGCCGTGGGTTCGTCCAGGATGAGGAGCTCGGCGCCACGGTACAACACCTTGATGATCTCCACCCGCTGCTGCTCTCCAACGGAGAGGCTGCCGACCTCGGCCGTGGGATCCAGGACAAAGCCGTACTGCCGGCAGAGCTCGGCCACCCGCTGCTGCGCCTCGCGCATCCGCAGCCGGCCGAATCCCCAGACCGGTTCGCTCCCCAGGATCACGTTCTCGGCCACGGTAAACACTGGGATCAGCATGAAATGTTGGTGCACCATGCCAATCCCCAGCTCCAGCGCCCGGCGCGGGCTCTCGATGGTGACCGCGTGGCCCTTGACGGCAATGGTCCCCTCGTCGGGCTGGTAGAGCCCGTAGAGGACGCGCATGAGGGTGGACTTGCCGGCGCCGTTCTCTCCCACGATGGCGTGAATCTCCCCGCGGTGGACCGTCAGATCGACACGATCGTTGGCGACGACGCCGGGGAAGCGCTTCGTAATTCCTTGTAACTCGATGAACAGATCACTCATCTTGCCATCGTGGCGTAAAAAGAGAAGTGGAGGCATTTGCCTCCACTTCTCGTGCATGCGTCGAATCGGCTCACTTCAGCGTCGCAAGAAACGCCTCCAGCTGCTTCTTGTCGGACGGAACCTTGATCTTTCCGGCGATGATATCTTTCTTCAGCGCCTCCAGCCTGGCGGCGACCGACTGGATCATCGCCTTGTTGTAATCGTTCACGGCATACCCAACGCCGTTTTCCTTCAACCCAAACTGGCGCACCCCGGCCTTGTACTGCCCCGCGGTCGTGGCCTTGATGGTGTCATACACCGCCACGTCCACCCGCTTCATCATGCTGGTCAGGATTTGCGCGCGCTGGTCCGGCTTGACCGTTAACGACTGATCCGCGTCGACGCCAATCGCCAGCCGCCGCTGTACCACCGCGGCTTCGAAGACGCCGATGCCGGTGCCGCCGGACGCGTGATAGATGATGTCCGCTCCGCGATCGTACTCCGCCAGGGCCAGCTCTTTGCCCTTCACCGGATCGCGGAACGCTTCACCGGTGGTGCCGGCGTACTCGCTGAAAACCTGGATATTCTTCTTCACATATTTGGCGCCGGCGATGTAGCCGGCCTCGAATTTTTCGATCAGGGGGATCTTCATGCCGCCCACGAATCCGATCTTCCCGGTCGTGGACTTCAGCGCGGCGGCGGCTCCAACCAGGAAGGACCCCTCCTGCTCTTTGAAGAGCAGACTGACCACGTTCGGCTGATCGGCGATGAACCCGTCCACGATCGCAAATTTGACGTTCGGGAAGTCCTTGGCCACCCGGGTGATGCTGTCGGTGAAGAGGAACCCGATCCCGAAGATCAGATCGTACTTCTCCCCGCTTAAGAGCCGCAAGAGTTCCTCGCGGTTCTCCCCGCCGGCAGTGGGTTCGAGGTCGCGGGTCTCGATGCTGGACCCGAGTTCCTTCTGCGCGCGGGCCAGGCCCGCGTAGGCCATGTCATTGAACGACAGGTCGCCGCGCCCGCCCACGTCATAGACGATGCCGACGCGCCACTTCTTGGTTTGCGCCGCAGCCTGCGGTCCAGGGATCGCCCAGAGCAGCACCGCGACTGCGACCAGGACCGCGGTAGCGATCCGCATACCCGTGCTCATGTCCGACGCACCTCCCGTGGGTGTACCAGCGTGGGGTTGGCCTGCGTACCCTTCGTGCCGCTCCAGGGGAACTCCTGGCACGCGCGGGGCGACCTTACGAGGCGGAGCGAGCGTTGATCAGATGATCGAGTTCATCCAGTCCCACCAGCACGTCGCGGGGGTTGCTCCCCTGGGCGGGGCCCACGATGCCTTTCTCTTCCAGCTGATCGACGATGCGGGCGGCCCGGACATAGCCGATCTTCATCTTCCGTTGCAGCAGCGACACCGAGCCATACCCCGCCCGCACAATCAGCCGTGCGGCGTCGGCCAGCAGGGCGTCTTCGTCTCCGCCGCCTGCGGCGGTTCCTGATTCTGCCTGCAGCAGGTCCTGGTCGTATACCGGCCGGCCCTGAGCCTTCCACCAGGCCACCAGCGCCTGAATCTCACTATCGGCGATGAATGCCCCCTGCGCCCGCGTGGACCGCGCCGCGCCCATCGGCAAGAACAGCATGTCGCCTTTGCCCAGCAACTTCTCCGCGCCCGGCATGTCCAGGATGGTGCGGCTGTCCACCTGGCTGCTGACGGCGAACGCAATGCGGGACGGGATGTTCGCCTTGATCAAGCCCGTGATCACGTCCACGGATGGACGTTGGGTTGCCACCACCATGTGGATGCCGGTGGCCCGGGTCATCTGTGCCAGGCGGCAGATCACATCTTCGAAATCCGCCGGGGCCACCATCATCAGGTCGGCCAGCTCATCGACGATGATGACCAGATACGGCAGGCGCTCCACGTCGGTGAGCTGATTGTAGGCCTGGATGTTCCGCGTCCCGGTGGCGGCAAAGCGCTCGAACCGTTCTTCCATCTCCCGCAGCATCTCCCGTAGCGCGCCGGCGGCGGCGCGGGGATTGGTCACCACCGGGATCAACAGCTGCGGGATGTTGTTATAGTTGGTGAACTCGACCCGCTTGGGATCGATCATCAGCAGCCGCACGTCTGCGGGTGTGCAGCGGAACAGCAGGCCGGCGATGATGGCGTTCAGCATCACCGATTTCCCGGAGCCCGTGGCGCCGGCGATGAGCAAATGGGGCATTTCGGTGAGATCGGCCAGGATCGGATGGCCGGCGATATCCTTGCCCAGGGCGACGACGAGCGGGCCGGTCGTACGCTGGTACTCGTCCGACGCCAGCATCTCCTTAATATGGACCAGCGCGGTCTTCTGGTTCGGCACCTCGATCCCCACGGCGGACTTGCCAGGGATGGGCGCCTCGATGCGCACGCTGGGCGCCGCCAGCGCAAGCGCGATATCGTTGGTCAGGCTGCTGATCTTCTGGACGCGGACCCCCGGCGCCGGCTGGACCTCGAACCGCGTCACCACGGGTCCCTGCTCCCAGCGTGTCACCTTGGCCTCCACACCGAAGCTGGCCAGGGTCTGTTCCAACTGCCTGGCGAGCTCCGCCGGTTCCGTTTTGGCCTTCCCCCGGGTGGTCGGCAGGTCGGCCAGCAGTGACGCGGGCGGCAGCTGATACCCGCCCAAAGGAGCTTCTAACGCCAGCGTTTCCTGCCTGAACGCTTCGCCCGCCCCAGTCCCAGGAGGGAGCTGCCGGTCCCTGCTTTGCGCGGGATCTGGGACGCGTTGCACCCCGCCAGTGGGGACGGCGCGTGGCGTCACCGCGGTCGCTGCGTCTGCCGGCCGAGGAACAGGGTGTGGAGGCGGCGATTGCCGGAGCAGCTCCACACGTTCCCGGATTGCCCGGCCCCCCTGCCAGATGGCGTGTGTGATGCCTGTTACCGACGAGGTCACGATGCTCGCCGCCGCCGCAGTGCCTCCGGCGATGAGCTGCCAGAAGGCCAGGACAGCGCCGACCAGTTCAGCTGCGATCCATTGAACGGTAGAGAGCACACCCCCTACTGCCGCCGCCAGGGAGACATTCACCCAGAGCAGCGCACCGCCAATCGCGCTGAGGGCCAGGACCAACCATGCGCCTGCCTCGCCAAACGCGCGGCGCAGGACCCAGAGCAGCGCGCCGGCGATCGCGCCCCCGCCGCCGCCCCCCAGGCCGGTGGACCATTCCGCCCCCCGTGGAACGCGAGCGTGGTAGGCGGTCATGGAAACCAACACGACCAGCGCGGCGCCGCACGCTCTGCGGCCGAGTCGCGAGCGCTCCGACGCGCGGAGCAGAGCGATGCCGCTCAACACGCCGGCGAGCGGAATCACCCATGCGCCGTTCCCCAGCGCGATGCGCTGGAGGCGTCCCAGGACCAGAGGCACGCCCGTGGCATCAGGGAGAAACGACAGTGCCAGCACCAGCCCGGCGACCAGCGCGACGGCACCGGCGGCATGAAGGCGGTTGGTGGCCCGTTTCCTGCGCGCCATACGCTCTTACCCCTTGGTGAAGAACAGTACCGCCGCGCCGGCGACGGCCGGGATTGCCGCCAGGAACGAGAGTCGCGCCGCCTCCTCTTTGCGCAACCCCATCCAGATCCCCGCGGTGATCGCGGTGATCAGATGCAACCCTGCTTCCAGGAGGATACCGGGACGGGAGATTCCGAGAAACGCCTCGGCGAAGATGAGGTGCGCCGTGCTGCTAACCGGGAGAAACTCCTTCAGCCCCTGGACCAGGCCCAGGATGACCATATCCAGCACGAATGCGCTCCTTTGAAAGGTGCGATGTCAGGTGCGTCCAAATGTTCGACCCAACACGTTCTATGCTCCCGGAGGGCTCTCCTTCAGTACCGGTACCAGAGGGCGTCCCAGGCATCCCAGAAGGTCTTCCCGGCCGCCCTGACCGTGCGCGGACCGACCAGCTCGACGCCGGTGCGGCCTTCGAATGACGCGAGTCGATCGGGAGTGGCCAGCTCCACCTGGAAGGTGACCGGAGGCGCAAACGTGAGTGGCTTCGGCCACCGCGGGCGATTCCCCAGCGCCTCGGCGGCTTTGGTTTCGATCAGCGTGCGCGCGTCCAGGGGGGCGAGATGGACGGCGGAAAACCGCCCCAGGCCTTTCTTCACCGGCGCGGTGACCACCGTTGGGCCGATAAGTTCACGCACTTCCGTGCACGTGGCGTCATCCCCGGCCACGAAGACCGCCGGCACGTTCCACGATCCCGCGATGGCGGCCACAATGCCCGATTCGCCGACCGGTGTCCCGTTGATGGTGGCCAGGTACCATGCTTCTGACGAGACGGTGTGGGACAAGACGCCGCCGGGCGTACCGGCTTTGGCGTGCGCGCCGACAAACAGGACCGCGTCGCACCCTTGGGTCAGCGGCTCGACATACCTGGCCCAGGCGTGGCCCAGGACGTAGCGAGCGCCCTCTTCCAACCGGTCGGGAATGAGACTCATGAACCCGCGCGCGCCTTCGTATCCGCCCCCATGACCATCGACCACGATGATCTCGTCGACCTTCGCCCGCCTGCAGGCCCGGACGATCGCGTTGATCTCCTCGGTGTAGAGCCTCCGGCCTTCCTCATAGAGGGGGGTCCGGCCGCCGGTATGCTCCCACGACGTGACCCCCGCCACCCCTTCGATATCGGCCCACACCATCACACGCATCGAGACTCCCTCTGTCCCCGCGACCGTCTCACCGCTCAGCCGTCAAGGAAGCGCCGCAGGCCGCGGAAGTCCTTCCTGAGCATCCGCACCCAGTCTCTCCTGTATAGGGCCATGGCGGGATGGTACAGAGGGAGAAGGGTGACGCGCCCGCGCGCGATGGAGCGGCCATGCACGTCGGCGATCTTGCGTCCTGGGAGAAAATAGTCCAGCGCGATCCGGCCGAGAGTGACGATGACCTTCGGACGCAGGAGACGGAGCTGTTCTTCCAGCCACGGGGCGCAGGCGATGATCTCCTCGGGCGCAGGCGCGCGGTTGCGACCGGGCGGAGGTCCTGAGACGGGACGGGACTTCACGACGTTGGTGATGTACACGTCCTCGCGCGACAGCCCGATGGACGCCAGCAACTCGTCGAGGAACTTGCCGGCCGCGCCGACAAAGGGCTGGCCCGAGAGATCCTCCTGCCGGCCGGGCGCCTCGCCGACGAACATGATCCGCGCGGACGCTGGACCGGCCCCGGGCACGGCCTGGGTGCGCGTGCGGTGCAGCGGGCAGCGGTCGCA
>Ga0209161_10000080_pt1 | contig 65783 bp, 59 predicted proteins | sample GraSoiAngelo_155_FD_186169 | JGI IMG/M metagenome (GOLD analysis project Ga0209161, IMG submission 186169) | Grasslands soil microbial communities from the Angelo Coastal Reserve, California, USA - 14_1009_13_30cm (SPAdes) (version 2) | ecosystem: Environmental > Terrestrial > Soil > Grasslands... | reverse complement strand
GTCCGCCTGCTGCTCGCCACCGGCGACCGCTTTTTCGTGTATCCGACCAAGCTGCGGGAATATCAGGCTCGCTATCGCGGCGCATTCCTGCACGGCGGCGCGACGCCTGAAGAGATGATCCTGCCGGTGGCGCTGCTCACGCCGCGCCGCTCGCGCTGATGAGTTCCGTCCCGCCTCCTCCCCCTCCTCTTCCTCCCGCTCCGCCGCGCTCGCGGCGGCTGCTCGGGCTGCTGCGCCCGTACTCGCTGCAGTTCGGCGCGACGATCGTCGCGACGGTGATCTCGTCGGTGCTCGACGGCTTCACGTTCGTGCTCTTGATCCCGTTCCTCCGAACGCTGTTCGGCAACGCGGCGCTCCCCACGCAAGGTGGTACGCAGGTCGAGGCGGTGCTCAACAAGATCGCGGGGCCGTTCCTGCAGGCCGGATCCCCCGAAATTGCGCTGCGCAACGTCGTCGTCATCCTGCTGGTCGCGCTGCTCCTGAAGAATCTCACGTCGTACCTCGCGTCGGTGGGGAGCGTGGCGATTCAGGAAGGAGTGGTGCGCGACCTGCGCGTCCGGCTGTTCGACCATCTCCAGACGCTGCCGCTGGGCTACTTCCAGCGCACCCGCGCCGGTCAGACGATCGCGCGCGTCATCAGCGACACCGATCAAGTCAAGACCGCGGTGAGCGCGGCGCTCGCGTCGCTCCTGCAGAACATCGTGGTGATCCTCGTCTACGTCGTCATTCTGTTCGGCCTGTCCGTCAAACTGACGCTGCTGTCCCTGCTGCTCGCGCCGGTCCTGCTGCTCATCATCCGGCCGATGATCAATCGGCTCCGGCGGCGCTCGCGTGAGCTGGCCGCCGAGCGCGGCGAGGTGACGAGCCATGTGGGCGAGATGATCGCGTCGGCGAAGCTGGTGCGCGCCTACGTCGCCGAGGCGTTCGAGCTGGCGCGGTTCTCGGAGCTGGCCGAGCGCTACCGCAAGCGCGTGCTGCGGGCGCAGCGCTACTCCAGTCTCACCAGCCCGGTCAGCGAGGTGTTCGGCGGCTTCATGATCGTGCTGATCCTCGTCGTGGGTACGCGGCTCGCCCTCGGGGCGACCCTCGATCCCGCGGTGCTGATCACGTTCCTGGCGGTGAGTCTACGGCTGATGTCTCCGATCAAATCGGTCTCGAATTACCCGACCGTAATGGCGAGCGCCGTCGCGTCGGCGGAGCGCGTCTTCGAGGTCCTCGACCTGCCGTCGGCCGAAGGCGACCGGCCCGGCGAGACCACAGCGGAGTTCAGCGAGCGCATCGAATTCCGCGGCGTGTCGTTCGAGTACGAGCCGTCCGAATCGGTCCTGCGCGACGTCGATCTCGAGGTACAGCGCGGCCAGGTCGTCGCGATCGTCGGCCCGTCGGGCGCCGGGAAAACCACGTTGGTCGATCTGCTGCCGCGCTTCTACGAGCCCACGCGGGGTGAGATCATGATGGACGGCGTGCCGCTCACGACCTACACCCGCCGGTCCTTGCGGCGGCTGATGGGCATCGTGTCGCAGGAGACGGTGCTGCTCAACGACAGCGTCGTCGCAAACATCGCCTACGGCTTGAAGGGCATGCCGCTGGAGCAGGTGCGGGCGGCGGCGCGCGCCGCCAATGCGGACGAGTTCATCATGCGACTGCCGGAGGGCTACCGCACCGTGCTCGGCGAACGCGGCACAAGGCTTAGCGGCGGCCAGCGGCAGCGGATCGCGATCGCGCGCGCGCTGCTGCGCGATCCACCCATTCTCATTCTCGACGAGGCGACCAGCGCGCTCGACACCGAATCGGAGCGGCTGGTGCAGGAGGCGATCGACCGGCTGATGGCGCACCGCACGGTGTTCGTCATCGCGCACCGGCTCGCCACGGTGCAGCACGCCGACTTTATCGTCGTGCTCGCCGAAGGTCGGATCGTGGAGCGCGGCACGCATGCCGATCTGCTCTCCGCCGACGGGTTGTATCGTCGGTTGTATAACCTGCAGTTCCGGAGCTGATTTGCTCTCCGGTTTCACCCTGGTTCGCAACGCCGTCAACCTCAACTTCCCGATCGTCCCGACGGTTCGCTCGGCGCTCGAGGTCTGCGACGAAGTCGTCGTGAACGTCGGGAAATCGGACGACGCCACTCGCGAGGTCGTTGCCGGGATCGACGACCCGCGTGTTCGGATTGTCGACAGCGTGTGGGACATGAGCAAAGGGGACGACACGCTGGCGCTCGAAACGCAGCGCGCGATGGATGCCTGTCGCGGCTCGTGGGGCATCTATATCCAGGCCGATGAAGTACTGCACGAAACGGGAGCCCGCATCCTCAAGGACAAGGTGGCCGAATGGGATCGGGACGAGCGCGTCGAAGGACTGCTCGTGAACTATCTGCACTTCTACGGCGGCTTCGATCGCGTGGCGACGAACCGGCGCTGGTATCGTCGCGAAGTGCGCTGCATCCGGCTCGGCAGGGGCATCCGCCCTTTCGAGGGCGCGCAGGGATTCCGCGTGGGTCCGGGCCTGCGGAAGGTCCGGGCGCGGCCGACCGATGCGCTGATGTTTCACTACGGCTGGGCCCGACCGGCGCGCGACATCCACCAGAAGTTTCAGATCACACAGCACATGTATCCCTGGGCCGCCGAGCGCCTGGAGCGCGAGCGGCCACGGGAGACGCTGCAATGGATCCCCTTGCTGCGGCCCTTTACCGGAAGTCATCCCGCCGCCGCCCGCGAGTGGATCGCGGCGTGCGCGCGGCAGCCGGCGATCGAGGTCGCGCCGCCGCGGCTCAAGCCGGAGCACTTGCGCTACTACCTCTCTGACTGGGTCGAGCGGCTGACCGGCGCGCGCGTCTTCGAGTTTCGCAACTACGTCGTCGTATAGGGCGTCGGCCGGCCGGGCGGGAGCTCCCCGTGCGCGATGAGATGCCGGTAGAGGCGCACGTATTCTGCGGCCATGACCAGGTGCGAGAAGTACCGCGTTGCATGCGCGCGACACGCTTCGGGTGAGCGCGTCTCGATCGTGCGGGACGCTTCGATCAGGTCCTCCAGGCTGTCGCGCAGCGCCCCGACCTCTGGCGTGATGATCTCCGGCAACGCCCCGCGCGTGGTACCCAGCACCGGCGTTCCCGAAAACAACGCCTCGATCAGCGTCAGCCCGAACGGCTCATCCCACAACGCCGGCATCCAGAGACAACGCGCGCCGGCGAACAGATCGCGCTTCTTCGCGCCGTCCACTTCGCCCAGATAGCGGATCGTGCGCCGCAAGCTGGGCCGCCACCCACCCGCAACGAGCAAGCGGCGTCCGGTACGCTTCGCCGCCGCTAAGGCCCAGCGATATCCTTTCGCGCTGTGCAGGCGCCCCACGAAGAGATCGTAGTCGTCCTTTTTAGACTGGAACGTGAAGCTGTTCGGGTCGAGCCCGTTGTACACGAAGCTCGTGACGCCATGCCGCCGCGCATGATCGAACGAAAGACAGACGGTGTACGGGGGGGGGGGCGGTGAGTCACCGGAGCGATGATTCCCATGAAGCGTTTGCAGAAACGGCACGGAGTCGGGCGGACGGGCAATGGAGTAGTGCCCATGCACCACTTCGACACCGCTCGGCAGATATGCCATGAGTGCAGGCATCGGGCCAAGGAGCGTCTTCGCCGGAACGACGATGCACGTCGCGCCCGCGAGACCAGTCTGTGCGGGCGCGAGCAGGCTTACGCGATGACCGAGCTCGACAAGTCCCTGCACCAGCGCCGCGACCACGCGCTCTGTCCCGCCATATCCCCGCACCGGCAGGCGATGGTGGGACAGCAGCGCGACGTGCAGGCTAGCGACCTCCGGCCGCCTGCGTCACTCGGCCGCCGGGCAGCGACCCGGTGCCGATGAGCGCCTGATACATCCGCACGTATTCGGCGGCCATCTCGAAATGGGTGAACCAGCGCTCGGCGTGCGCGCGGCAGGCCCGGGGATCACGCGTGCCGATGTTTTGGGCCGCGGCGATCATCTCGTCCAGCGTGCCGCACACAGCACCGACGTCCGGCGTGAGGATTTCGGGCAGCGCGCCGCGTTTGGTGCCCAGCACGGGCGTTCCCGAGAACAGCGCTTCGATCGTCGGCAGTCCGAAAGGCTCGTCCCATTGCGCCGGCATCCAGAGGCATCGCGCGCGCGCGAGCAAGACGGCTTTGCGCTTGCCCCCCACCTCGCCGACGTACTTGATGTCACCGGTGAAGCTCGGCCGCCAGCCGCCGGCGACGATCAACCGGCGCCCAGTGCGCTTCGCCGCCTCGATCGCCCAGTGATAGCCGCGATCGCTGTGCAGCTTGCCGAGAAAGAGATCCCACTGCTCCTTGCGCGGCCGGAAGATGAAGTCCGCGGGATCGAGCCCGTTGTACACGAAGGTGTCGCTGCCGTGGCGCCGGGCATGATCGCGCGACAGAAAAATCGTATGCGGCGGCAGCGGCGTTCCGGGCTTCCAGTTGCCATGTAATGTTTGCACGAAGGGGACGGATTTCTGGCCCTGCTTCAGGGGAAAATGCGCGTGCAGTATGTCGGCATTGTCGGGCAGAAACGGAGTAAGATCGGCGCCCCCGCCGTTGCTCTTCAGGGCTCGAGGGGAGACTTCGATGACGCGGGAGGCGGCGGGGAGTTTGGTGCCCGGCTGGGCGAGAACGGTCACGCGATGCCCCAAGGCCGCCAGCGCCTGGACCAGCGCCACGACGACGCGTTGCGGTCCGCCATAGCCTTCGACCGGAAGCCGGTGATGGGACGCGACCACGACGTGCATCGAAGTCCCAGTATAACTAGCTGCGCTTGATGGCGCCGAGCGATTGCTCAGCGGGGACCCGTTTCGTTAAGATTCGAACGTGCCCCCTCTGGTGACCGCAGCGATGCCGACGTTGGAAGAAGCGGAGCTCCAATACACAGCCGATGGCTAAGACTTTCCTCCTGACTGGCGAGTTCCCCCCGATGCAGACCGGCATCGCCCGGATGATGGGCGAAGTCACGCGCCGCTATCCGCGCGGCGAATTGCTCGTCTCCACGGGCCAGCATCGCGACTCCCAGGACTCGGATGTGCGCTTCAGCGGCGCGGTCGTGGACCGGCTGCCGGTGCCGAGCAAGGCGCTTCGCAACCTTGCCGGGCTGCTGTTCTGGGCGCGCCGCGTCGCGAGCCTGGCGCGCCAGCACAAACCGCGGTTCGCCTGGTGCGACTCGATTCGCCCCTGCACGTATCCAGCGAAATGGATGCACGAGCGCGTCGGGACGAAGTACGGCGTGTTCGTGCACGGCGGTGATCTGCTGAAGGAGCTGCATGCGATCCATCACTCGCGCTTCGCGCGGAAGACCGCAAAGGCGCTGTTGGGCTCCGCCGACGCCGTAGTCGCAAACAGCCAATGGACCCGCGAGCAGGCGCAGAAGGTGCTGCGCGAGTTGGGACTCGATCCCCTCGCCGAGCGCGTGCGCCTCGTGCCGCTCGGCACCGATCCCGAGCAGTTCCGGCCGGGGATCGACACGCGCGCCGTGCGGGAGCGCTATGGCGTGAACGGTGGAATGTGGGCGCTCACCGTCGCGCGACTCGAGCCGTACAAGGGTGTCGATATGGCCCTCCGTGCCGTGGCGCAATGCCGGAACGATGGAATGGACGTGAACTATCTGGTGGTAGGTAGCGGCAAGAAACGCAAAGAGTATCAGCGGCTCGCCGAAGAGCTGAACCTCGGCAACCACGTCAGGTTTGTCGGGAACGTGCCGGAAGCGGAGCTGCCCGCGGTCTTCAACATCGCGAATGTCTACGTCGGCGTATCGCGCCGCGCCGACGGATCGCGCGTGGAGGGCTTCGGCGTCGCGCTCGCCGAGGCCAGCGCGTGCGGGGTGCCAGTGATTGCCGGTCAATCGGGGGGGCTGGCCGAGGCGGTGCACGACGGGGAGACCGGGCTCGTCGTCGATCCTGATGAGCCCGTCGCCGTGGCGGCGGCGCTCAAGCGCTTGTTCGGCGATCAGCTGTTCGCACGCCGGCTCGGTCAGGCCGGCCGCAAGGCGATCGAGACCTACTACAACTGGGACCGTGTGATCCGCGACCTGCGCGACATCGAATCACAAGTCTCTGCTTAGCCTGATCGTCTCATTTCCTTGGCCTGATCCGCCGGCCGCGCGATGATCGCGTAAGTCGGGCAGTGCCGGATGTAGCCGCCGTCCATCGGCGACCATTCCTGATCCGGCTGCGTCACCACCGCCTTGCGATCCGAGTCCAGCACGAACATTCCCTGTGGGCCGTGCACCAGGCACGCCCCACAGCCGATGCAACGCTCCCGCTCCACCCGCACGATCACGCGCCGCTTGGGGAAGATCCCCACGTCGCCGGGCTCGGGCCATTCGTCGGCACGGTCGAGCGCCGCGCTCGTCGCGCGATAGCCTTCCTCGACTTCCTCGCGCAGGTGATCGAACGAAAACATCGTCACATGCTCGACGCGCGGTTGGATATAGTAGACCGGCGGGGTGGTCCACGTGCGCACGCGCTGTTCGAGCAGCGTCGTCATCAGGATCTCCGTCGCGCGCGCGAACACGCCGGCGAAGCCTTCGTCCTGCGCGTCCGCGGTGAGGACGCTCGACGCCGACACGTCCACCGCGACGATGAGCTCGGGGCCGAGGGCGCGCGCCGCGTCGAACGGGACGTTCGCGACCACGGCGCCGTCGACGTAGAAGCGGCCGCCGATCTCGTGCGGCGGGAAATAGCCGGGCAGGGCGCAGGAGGCGAAGACGGCATCCGCCACGCGGATGTCGTCGAGCCCAGGCAGCCCCCAGAACACCTCCATCCCGGAGTTCAAATCGACCGTGTTCACGATGACGGGGGGATCGAGCTGCGGGAACGTGAGATCGCCGACGGTGCGGGCGATGAGCTGCTCGAGCGGCTCGCGCCGGAACAGCGCGGGCGAGTGCATGCGCTTGAACGCCATATCGGCGTGCGCGACGGCAAACACGTCTTTGCGCCTCAAGCCGAGGGCGATCTCGCGCAGCTTGGCGATCCCCATCCCGCCCGCCCAGGCGGCGCCGACGAGCGCGCCTACGCTCGACCCGACGATCCGAGTGGGGCGATGGCCGCGCTCGAGCAGCGCTTGAATCACGCCGATATGGGCGAGCCCCTTCATCCCGCCGCCGCCCAGTACGAGGGTGAACGGTGTATCGCGCTTCACGGCAGCATCCGCTTGCCCGGGGGGTTGAGTCCCGAGTAACGTAGTCGAGACCCCCATGCCGGCGCCACTCTTTTGGACTCGACTCGCACGGGATCCCTGGGCCCGCTTCGGCCTGGGCGTCGTGGGAGTCCTCGCCGTGCTCGCGTTGCTGGCCCCCGCGCTCGCGCCGGGCGATCCAGTTCGCGGCGATCTCGCCGCGAGTCTCCGTCCCCCATCTCATGCCTTTCCGTTTGGAAGCGATGCCCAGGGCCGTGACGTGTTGTCACGCGTCCTCTACGGCGCGCGGCTGTCCCTCGCCGTCGGGCTCATCAGCCAGAGCATCGCGCTGCTGCTCGGCCTCACACTCGGCCTCATCGCCGGTTTCTACGGTCGCTGGATCGACGGGGTGATCATGCGCGTCGCCGACGTCACACTCGCCTTTCCTTCACTCCTGCTCTTGATCGCCATCGCCGCCGCCGTAAAGCCGTCGCTGCCCGTCGTGTTCGTGGTCATCGGCATCGTCGGCTGGGCCGGCATGGCCCGCATCGTCCGCGGCCAGGTCCTGCTCGCGCGCGGGCTCGAATACGTGCAGGCGGCGCGGGCGCTCGGCGCGTCGGATACGCGGATCATCACGCGCCACCTGCTGCCCAACGTGATCGCGCCGGTGATAGTTGCGGCCACGCTCGGCGTCGGCGGCGCGATCATGGCCGAAGCGGCGTTGTCGTTCATCGGACTCGGCGCGCAGCCGCCGACCCCGTCCTGGGGCGCGATGGTCGCGGAGGGCCGCGACCTGCTGCGCGTCGCCCCGTGGGTGTCGATTGCACCCGGTGTGGCGATCGGACTCGTGGTGTTGGGACTCAACCTCCTCGGCGACGGATTGCGTGACGCTCTCGATGTGCACGGATTAGGCCGCCCCGCATGACGGAAATCGCCTATCACCCGACGCACGTGCGTGCGCTGCGCGAGACGTTCAAGGCGCTGCGTACGACGGAATTCCCGTGGACGGCGGACACCGTCTACCTGAACAACGCCTCGATCGGGCCGATCCCCGAGCGGACCCGTCGGGCACTCGACGAATTCACCGCCAAACGCACCGCCCCGCATCTGCTCCCCGATCGTGAGCTGTTCGCCGGACTCGCTGCCGCGCGTCTCGGGATCGCGCAGCTCATCAACTGTGACCCGTCCGAGGTCGCGCTGGCAACCAACACCGGCTATGGGCTCAACCTCGCGGCGCGCGCGCTGCCGCTGAAGCCCGGCGACGTGGTGCTGCTCTCGGACAAGGAATTCCCGGCCAACGTATATCCCTGGCTGCTCCTGCGGGATCAGGGGATCAAGGTCGAGATGGCGCGCTGCCGGCCCGAAGGGTGGCCTGACGAAGAGTACCTGCTGCAGCGGCTGAGCGATCCCCGCGTCCGCGTGCTCGCCGTGTCGTTCGTGCAGTTCTCCAACGGCTATCGCGCGGATCTCCAGAAACTGAGCGCCGCTTGCCGGGCCAACGGCACCTACCTCGTCGTGGACGGGATTCAGGGCATCGGCAATTCGGTGCTCGACGTGACCGAGACGCCCGTGGACATTCTCGCGTGTGGCGGGCAGAAGTGGCTGTTGTCGCCGTGGGGCTCGGGATTCGTGTACGTGCGCAAAGAGCTCGTGGCTCAGCTCGAGCCCGCGATCACGGGTTGGATGGCATTCGAAGGGACCGACGACTTCTCGCGGCTCACCGAGTACAACCCGACGTTTCGTTCCGACGCCCGCCGCTTCGAGATGATCACGCTGCCGTATCAGGACTTCGTAGGGATGACCTCGTCGCTGGCGTTATTGCTCGAGATCGGCGTGCGCGATATCGCCGAAGTCACGCGGGCCGCGCACGAGCCGGTCGTGCGGTGGGCGCAGGAGAACGGTGTACGCATCAGCTCGGCTTCCGACGAGCGCCACCGCTCGGCGATTCTCTGCGTGGCGCCGTCCAAACCCGTCGAAGCATATCACGCGATGAAGCGGGCGCGGGTGGTGTGCAGTCTGCGCGAGGGCTCGATTCGGCTCTCGCCGCACTGCTACAACACGGTCGAAGAGATGGAGAAGGTTATCGAAGTGTTGGATGATTTGATGTAGAGATGCATGACGGCACGTTGGCACGATGAATCGGCCGCCCTCATGCCAACGTGCCGACGTGAGACGTGATCGACTCTCGATGCCGATCCACCCACCACGCCAGCAGCACGAACAGCCACTCGAAGATGATGCCAAAAATGGCCATTGCACGCATGTCGGTCGGCGCAGGGGTGAACAAGGTGCTGTAGTACGAGCCGGCGAGCAGCACGACCAGTCCCCACAGTCCCCAGCGGCCGATGCCGTCCCGCGCGCGCGTGACCCGCGCGTAGATCGCGACGCCGGCGATCAGCATGACGCTTTCGACGATCACGGTCGCAGCCGGCGAACTCCACAATTCGAGTCCGAGCTTCGCACCGCCGGGATAGAGTTGGATGTCGGGCCGGTGCGTGACGAAGTCGAGTACCCAGTGACTCACCACGAGCAACCCGATCACGAGCGCCGCGCGCTTGTCTCCCGTTTTGGCTTTGTAGGTGTAGCCGAACAGCGCGCCCCACACGACGAGCGCGAGCAGGCTGTGTGAGTATGGGTAGTCGTCGAGCCAGAGCGTCAGGAACGGATTGGATCCGGGAACCACGTGCGCGCGCTCCAAGCCGAGCAGGAGGAACACGGGCCACAGCAGATCCGCGAGCGTCGGTGCGACGAACAGCGTGCCGAGGCTCGTGCGCGGCGCGGCGCGCTTCGCCGCGAAAGCCAACGCGTAATGGCCGATGAACACTTCGTCTATCTCCTCGAGGCTCAGCCCTCGCGTCTCAGCAGCGCGTACTCCTTCTTGCCTTTGCGCAGCAGGAGATTGCGGCCGGCGATCCAGTCGTGGGAAGCGATGGTTCGGCCGACGTCGTCGATGCGCCGCTGGTTCACATAGATCCCACCCTGCTCGATGCTCCGCCGTGCCTCGCTCTTGGACTTCGCGAGACCAGCTCGCACGACGAGATCGACCAACGCGGCATTCTCGGATCCGTTTTCGACAATCGTGGGGATCTCGCCCGCCAGGATGTCGAACACCTGGGGGTGCACTTCCGCCTGCTCCTCCCCGAACAGAATCGCGGAGGCCGCCTCAACGCCGGAAAGCACCTCGGCGCCGTGCACGCGTGTCGTGACGTCAGCGGCGAGGGCACGCTGCGCCGGTCGCGTCGCGGGATTGCGCTGCTGCTCGGCGATGAGCCCGTCGATCTCCTGCCGTGACGTCAAGGTGAACAGCTTCAGGTAATTCTCGACGTCGCGGTCGTCGACGTTGATCCAGAACTGGTAGAACTTGTACGGCGACGTCATTTCCGGATCGAGATAGACGGCGCCCGATTCGGTCTTGCCGAATTTCTGACCCGATGCCCGAGTGACCATAGGCGCGACGAGCGCGTGCACCTCGGCATTCTCGACGCGGCGGATCAGCTCCACCCCGGCGGTGATGTTCCCCCACTGATCGCTGCCGGCGACCTGGAGCGTGCACTGGCGCTCGCGATAGAGGTGCAAGAAGTCGTAGGCCTGGAGCAACATGTAGCTGAATTCCGTGAACGACAGCCCACTCTCCATCCGCGTCTTTACCGACTCCTTCTGCATCATGACATTGACCGTGAAGTGCTTCCCGACGTCGCGGAGAAAATCGATCAGCCGCTGTTCTACCAGCCACTTGGCGTTGTCGAGCAGGAGCGCGGCGGTTGGCCCCGTGCCAAAATCCAGGAACCGCGCCGATTGATCGCGCTGGCGACGAACGTTTTCGCGGATCTGCTCCTTGGAGAGGAGCGGTCGCTCGCTCGATTTACCGGACGGATCGCCGATCAGACCCGTGCCGCCGCCCATCAACACGATGGGTCGATGGCCCGTGCGTTGCAGATTGGCGAGCAACATCAACGGCATCAGATTGCCGAGCTGCAGGGACGGGGCGGTGGGATCGAAGCCGCAGTACGCGGTCACCGGGCCCTTGGCGAAGTGCGCGGCCAGTCCGGGCGTCGCCTGCTGCACGAACCCCCGCCATTCCAGCTCCTTGAGCACGTCGGTCATGGCGGCGAATCTACGCCCTTACTAGGTTTTAGTGCAGATGGCCTCAACAACGCCCCCTTCGCCGCCCTACGCCGCCGCCGTATCACGCCGCCCGCTTTTGGTTCGCTGGTGGTACGATCCCGTCCAGCGGCGGCGCGTCATCATCGGGACCGTGCTGGCGCTGCTCTACGCCAGTGGCCTGGCCTACGGCTCGTGGACGCGTGTGTGCGCGGCCGAGCGCTGCCCCAGCATCACGCGGATCGATCCCCACACGGGGCACAATGTCCAGCTGCAGACTTCCAAGGTGTACGCTGCCGATGGCCGGCTGATCACGGAGCTGGGCATCGAGCGCCGCACCGTGCTGCCGCTCGAACAGATCCCCGTGTACGTGCGCCAGGCGTTCATCGCCGTGGAGGACAAGCGTTTCTACGCGCACCACGGGATCGACTATTGGCGCATTCTGGGGGCGATCAAAGCGGACGTGATGTCCCTGTCCTGGGCGCAGGGGTTCTCCACCATCACGATGCAGCTCGCGCGCAACGTGTTCCCCGAGCACCTGGGGCGCGAGAAGCGGCTCACGCGCAAGCTGCGTGAAGCGCGCGTGGCGGTGGAGCTGGAGCGCAATTTTCCCAAGGACACGATTCTCGAGCTCTACCTCAATCAGATCAGCCTCGGCCCCAACGTCGCGGGCGTCGAAGCGGCCTCGCAGGTGTTCTTCGGAAAGTCGGCGCGCGATTTGAACGTCGCGGAGGCGGCGACCCTGGCCGCACTGCCCAAGGCCCCCGGCACGTACAACCCGCGCACCCATCCCGATCGCGCCGTCCGCCGTCGCAACGCCGTCCTGTCGCTGATGCACGACCAGGGATTCATCAGCGAGGAGGATGCGGAATACTGGAAAGCGTATCCGCTGGTCCTGACCACCCGCCGGACGAGCTACGGCGACGTCGCCCCCTACTTCGTCGAATGGCTGCGGACGTCGTTCCTGGAGCCGCGCTTCGGGCGCGATCTGTACGACAAAGGTCTGCGGATCTACACGACGCTCGACCTCGACATGCAGGAAGCGGCCGAGCAGGCGCTCGAGTCGCAGCTCGACGAGATCGAGTCCGGGATCTATTCCAACGGGAAGTTCGAGGGGACGCCGTACCGCGAATACATCGAGCAGGGCCGCGCGACGCCCGACGAGCAGAACCCCTACGCGCAGTATCTGCAGGGCGCGCTGCTCGCGCTCGACGCCAGGACCGGCAACATCCTCGCGATGGTGGGCGGCCGCGACTTCGTCGACTCGAAGTGGAATCACGTCACCCAGTCCCGGCGGCCGCCGGGGTCGACGTTCAAGCCGTTCGTGTACTCGGCCGCCGTGCGCGCCGGGCACCCCGTCACGGAGATGCTCGACGACACTCCGCTCAATCCGCCGGTGATTCAGCTCGACAGCTCACTGTGGCAGCCCAAGGACTACGACGACACGACGCTCGGCAAGGTCCCGATGCGGCAATCGCTCTTCCTGTCGCGCAACCTGTCCACCATCAAGCTGGGGATGTCGCTGGGCGAGCAGACGGTGATCGGCGAAGCGCGGCGCTACGGCATTACGACCCCGCTGCCGCCCTATCCGTCGATTCACATCGGGGCGCGCGAGGCGATCCCGATGGAATTGATCGCGGCCTACACCGCCTTCGCCAATAACGGGACGCGCGTCGATCCGATCGGGATCCAGCGGATCGAGGACAAGCAAGGCAACATCCTCTACCAGTCCACGGTCAAGCGCGAGCAGGTCCTCGATCCCGAACACAACTGGCTCATGCTCGACATGATGCGCGACGTCATGCGCTGCCAGCCGGGCACCGGTCCGCATCGCTGCGGCACGGCGGCGGGCGCAGTCGGCGGGCTGCGCATCCCGATGGCCGGCAAGACCGGGACGACGGACGATTACACCGACGCCTGGTTCGTGGGCTTCACGCCTGAAATCGTCACGGGTATCTGGGTCGGCTACGATCTCCAGCGGCGGATCATGAACAACGCCGGCGGCGGCCGCATCGTCGCGCCGGCGTGGACGAAGTTCATGCGCGACGTGTACGAGCGCCGCCCGTCCCCCGGCGACTGGGGGCGACCGGATGCGCTCGTCACGCGCGAGGTCGACTGGTCCAACGGTTTCCTGGCGACGCCGTTCTGCCCGCTCGAAGTGCGGCGCTGGGAATGGTTCTATCCCGGGACCGAGCCTTCGCAGGTGTGCCAGGTCCACTCACCCTTCGGTGTCGGAGTCACGCCCTAAGGCCTTGCTCCGAATTCGCGCTGGTCGAGTGCACCCGGTCACGGCGCCTTCCTTCGAGGACGGCGCCGTTCTTGTTGATGCGACCGGCAGGATCGCCGCGGTGGGACCAAACGTCCAAGTACCCCGGCCGCTGCGCGCGCAGTCGCTCCACTTCCCAGATGCTGAGCTCCTCCCTGGTCTCGTCAACTGCCACACCCACCTCGAGCTGACGCATTTGGGTGGTGGCGCGCAGCACCGGGAACCGGAATTCCTCAAGTGGATCCGGCGCATCCGCGAGTTGAAAGAGCGCACGAGCCCGGAGGCGTTCTACGAAGCAGCAGTCGCGGGCGTACGCGATTGCTGGGCCCGGGGGATCACGTGCATTGCGGAGACCGGAAGCACCGGCGCGGTGATGCGCGCGCTCCGCGATCTCGGCGGTCGAGGGATCGTGTACCAGGAGGTCTTCGGCCCGGACCGGGCGCAATGCGCCGCCAGTATGCTGGAACTCGAGGAAGCGGTCTTGCAACTTCGCGGTCTTGCCACTTCGCAACTGGTCCTGGGCGTCTCGCCGCACGCGCCCTACACGGTCAGCGCGTCCCTCTACGAGGCGGTTGCGGCATACGCTCGGCGCGAGCGGCTACCGGTCGCTGTGCACCTCGGCGAGTCTAAAGAGGAGACCGAGTTCGTTCGCGACGGCGCCGGTCCGTTTGCGGACGCCTTGCGCGGGCGAGGGATTTCGATCGAGCCCCGGCACGCCTCGCCGGTCGCGTATCTCGCGGGGCTTGGCGTGCTGCAACGGGGCGCTCTCTGCATTCACTGCGTCCAGGTGAGTCCGGCGGATGTGGAGCTGTTGCGCGAGGCCGGCGCTACAGTCGCCCATTGTCCGCGATCCAACAGCGCGCATCGCCATGGCCGCATGCCGCTCGAGCTGTTCCGCAAAGCCGGCGTGCCGCTCGGCATCGGCACCGATTCTGTGGTGAGCGTCGGCGATCTCGATTTGTGGGCCGAAGCGGAAGCCGCGGGGTTGGCAGCTGCGGGCGCGCTGCGTGCGCTTACAATAGAAGGGGCACGCGCCCTTGGCTGGGAAGCGGAGATCGGTTCGCTCGAAGTGGGGAAGGCCGCGGATCTGCTCGTTCAGACCGTCCAACCGTCCAACCGTCCCACCGTCCAACTCACAGTAGTCAGCGGTCGAATCGTGCATCAGATTTCCGCCACATGAAAACGCAGCGTCACGCGGCCATCCTGCGCATCGTCCGTGGGGAGACCGTCGGCAGCCAGGAACAGCTGCGGGAGCGTCTCAAGGCGGAAGGGTTCAACGTGACGCAGGCGACGCTGTCGCGCGACATTCGCGAGCTGGGATTGGCGAAGGTCGCCGCCACCGACGGTGGCTCGCACTACGCGGCGGCGCCCGAGGGCGCGGGAGCGGGCGTTCGCCCGCATCTCGAGCAGCTGCTCCCCACCATGCTCGCCTCGGCGGAAGGCGTCGGACCCCTGCTCGTGTTGAAGACGACGACCGGCGGGGCGCAGGCGCTCGCCCTCGCGCTGGACGGCGCGGGGTGGAATGAAATCATCGGCACCATCGCCGGTGACGATGCCATTCTGGTCATCACTCGCAGCGAGCGAAGCCGCCGCGCCGTCCAGACGCGGCTGCAGGAGCTCGCAGGACTCCCCGCATGAACACTCGACTCACCGTCGCAGCCGTATGCGTGCTCACCGGCATTTGCAGGGCGCAGTCCCAATCACAACCTCCGCACCCACCGCCCACCTCCACCGCCCAGAATACCCTGAGCGATGCGGAGAAGGCCGCCGGATGGAGGCTGCTGTTCGATGGGACGACCACCACAGGCTGGCGGAGCTACGGCAAGGCCACGCTCTCCGACGGATGGAAGGTGCAGGACGGCGCGCTCACGCGCGTGGGTGCAGGCGGCGACATCATCACCAACGATCAGTTCGGCAATTTCGAGCTGTCGCTCGAGTGGAAGATCGAGCAGTGCGGCAATAGCGGCATCTTCTATCGCGCGAGCGAGGACTCGGACGCGATCTACTGGAACGCACCCGAGGATCAGGTGCTCGACGACGCCTGTCACCCGGACGGGAAGAATCGGCTGACCGCCGCGGGCGCAGCCTACGACCTCTATCCCGCGCCGGCTGGCGTTGTGAAGCCCGCCAATCAATGGAACGCGGTACGCATCGTCGCGAACGGGAATCACGTGGAGCAGTGGCTCAACGGCGTGAAAGTCGTCGAGTTCGCGTTCGGCAGCGCCGATTGGAGCTCCAAGGTGGCCGCGAGCAAATTCGCCCCGCATCCGCATTTCGGAAAAAACGTCCGGGGTCACATCGGGCTGCAGGATCACGGCAACGTGGTCGCCTTCCGCAACATCAAGATTCGAGTGTTGCCATGAGCAAGAAGAGAATCTCGCGCCGGGAATTTGTCGGCGAGGTCACCACGGCTGGACTGTCGTTCACGATCGTCGCGCCTCACGTCCTGGGCGCGCGCGGGCGCAATCGCCTCGCGCCGAGCGACAAGCTGAACATTGCGTGCATCGGCGTGGGCGGGATGGGCGCCAACGACGTGCGCGGCGTGGGGAAGACCGAGAACATCTACGCGCTGTGCGATGTCGACGATCGCCAAGGTGCGCAGTCGTTCCAGGCGTTCCCCCTAGCTAAGCGGTTCAAGGACTTCCGCGTGATGCTGGACAAAGAAGGAAAGAGCATCGACGCGGTCACCGTCTCGACGCCGGACCACACCCACACCGTCGCCGGCATGCGGGCGATCAAACTCGGCAAGCACACGCGCATCCAGAAGCCGCTCGCGCGCACGCTGTGGGAAGTGAAGCAGCTCGAGGAGGCCGCGCGGCAGTACAAGGTGCAGACCCAAATGGGTAATCAGGGCCATGCCGAGGAAGGCACGCGACTGATTCGCGAATGGGTCGACGCGGGCTTGATCGGTACGGTACGGGAGATCCAGCTGTGGACCAACCGGCCGATCTGGCCGCAGGCGATCGACCGGCCGCTCGAAGAGTATTACGCGCCCGATACGCTCGACTGGGATCTCTGGCTCGGCCCCGCGCCGGCGCGGCCGTACAATCCCGCGTACGCGCCGTTCAAATGGCGCGGCTGGTGGGATTTCGGCACCGGCGCGCTCGGTGACATCGCCTGTCACTCGATGGACGCGTCGTTCTGGACGCTCGATCTCGGCTACCCGACCCGCATCGAGGCGGAGTCGACCAAACTCTACCCAGAGACCGCCCCCGCCTGCTCCCGCATCACGTACTCATTCATGGCGAAGGGGAGTCGTCCGCCCGTCACCGTGGTGTGGCGCGACGGCAGCCTCTATCCGCCCCGGCCGAAGGAAATCACCGATCCAACCGCCTGGCCCTTCGACAGCAGCGGGCAACTGTGGATCGGCGATTCCGGCAAGCTGATCGCGGGCATCTACGGTGAGAATCCGCGGCTCCTCGATGACGCCAAGCAGGCTGACGTCACGGCGCACCCGGTGCCACAGAAATATCCCCGGACAGAGGGCGTCTACGCCGAGTGGATCGCCGCGTGCAAGGGCGGGAAGCCGGCGGGCTCGAACATTCCGCAGCACTCCGGGCCGCTCACGGAGATGGTGCTGCTGGGGAATCTCGCGGTGCGCACGGCGCAGCCGATCGACGTCAATCCGCAGACCGGCGCGGTGCTCACGTCCGGGATCCCGGAGGAGTACGTGAAACCGCGCTATCGCACTGGATGGGCGTGGTAGGAATAGGTGTCTGGTGTCTGGTGTCAGGTGTCAGGGGCTCCTTGCCACCAGACACCTGACACCCACCCTTGCGAACCAATGCCAGGTTCCTGTATTTTTATGCACACCTATGCATAAACAACACACCGGCCAGACCGGCCCGCTCGTGGTGCTCGCCTACTCGGGTGGGCTCGACACCTCCGCCATCGTCCCCTGGCTGCGCGAGCAGTACGGGGCGCGGGTTGTCTGCTTCGCTGCCGATGTGGGGCAGGGCCTCGGCGAGCTCGACGGTCTGATCGCGAAAGCGAAACGCTCGGGCGCCGACGACTGCATCATCGAAGACCTGCGTGAAGAATTCGTGCGCGACTTCGTGTTCCCGACGCTGCGCGCGGGCGCCGTGTACGCCCGCACCTATCTGCTCGGCACGTCGATGGCGCGGCCGATCACGGCAGCGCATCAGGTCGCGGTCGCCCAGCGCGTCGGCGCCGATGCCGTGGCGCACGGCTGCACGGGCAAAGGCAACGATCAGGTTCGCTTCGAGCTGACGTACGCGGCGCTCGCGCCGGAGCTGCAGGTCATCGCGCCGTGGCGCGAGTGGAATTTCCAGAGCCGCGAAGATCTGATCAATTATGTGCACGCGAAGGGCGTGCCGGTGCAGGCGACCGCTGAAAAGCCGTACTCCACCGATCGCAACCTGTGGCACTGCTCGCACGAGGGCGGGATCCTGGAGGATCCGTCGCAGGAAGCGCCCGAGCACATCTTCGTGATGACGAAGAATCCGCTCGAGGCGCCGAACGAGCCGGTCGTCGTGACGATCGGTTTCGAGCAAGGCAATCCCGTCAGCGTTGATGCCGTCCCCCTTGGTCCCGTCGAGCTCCTGGAGCAACTGAACGAAGTCGCAGGCGAACACGGCGTCGGCCGCGCCGACATCGTCGAAGATCGTCTCGTCGGGATGAAGTCCCGCGGCGTGTACGAGACGCCGGGCGGCACCGTGCTCTATGCGGCGCATCGCGAGCTGGAGCAGATGGTCCTCGATCGTCGCACACTCAGACTGAAAGACGAGCTCGCGCTGCGCTACGCTGATCTCGTCTACGACGGCCGCTGGTGGACGCCGGAGCGCGAGGCGCTCGACGCGCTCGTCACCGCGACGCAGCAGAACGTCACCGGTACGGTACGGCTGAAGCTGTTCAAGGGGAACGTGATCGTCGCCGGCCGTGAAAGCCCCTACGCGCTGTACCAGCCGTCGTACGCGACATTCGGCAAGGACAACGTCTACAACCAGAAGGACGCCGAGGGCTTCATCCGGCTGTACGGGCTTGCCAGCAGGATCGCGGCGGGTCTCCAGGCCGAACGTACGGATGTCCCGGCAAGCTGACACGCATCACATGTGGGGTGGGCGCTTCGCGCTGGGTCCGAGCGAGGCGCTCGATGCATTAAACCGCTCCCTTCCCGTCGATCACCGTCTCTGGCCGCAAGACGTCGCCGCGAGCAAGGCGTGGGTGCACGCGCTCTGTCAGGCAGGGGTCGTGACTGCCGCTGAGGAAGCGCAGCTCCTGAGCGGTCTCGATCGCGTCGCCGACAAGCTCGCGGACGGCGCGGCCGTCGGTGCACCCGATGAAGACATCCATACGCTCGTCGAGCGGCTGCTCTATGCTGAAGTCGGCGCGGTCGGCGGCAAGCTGCACACCGGCCGCTCGCGCAACGACCAGGTCGCGACCGATCTCCGGCTCTGGACGCTCCATGCGATCGACGACCTGGACGCCGCCATCGCCGCGCTCGGCCGCGCGCTCGTCGCGAAGGCGAAAGACGGCCTCGGCGCGATCCTCCCCGGATACACCCACGGCCAGCGCGCGCAGCCGGTGCGTTGGGCGTACGTGCTGCTCGCCCACGCCTGGCCGCTCGTGCGAGATCGCCAGCGCTTGGCTGACGCCCGGCGCCGCACGGCGGAGATGCCGCTTGGCTCCGGCGCGCTCGCCGGCTCCGGGTTTCCCGTCGACCGCGTCCTGTTGAAAGAAGCGCTCGGTTTCCGCGCGATTTCGGCGAACGCACTCGATGCGACTGGCGACCGCGACTTCGTCGCCGACGTCTTGTTCGCGATCTCCCTTACCGGCGCGCACCTCTCGCGCCTGGGCGCGGAGCTGATCACCTATGCCAGCGGCGAATTCGGTTTCGTTACCCTCGCGGATAGCTTTAGCACCGGCTCGAGCCTGATGCCGCAGAAACGCAATCCCGACGTGTTCGAGCTCGCGCGCGGCAAGACGGGACGCATGCTAGGCGATCTTGTCGCCCTGCTCACCACGCTCAAAGGAATTCCCGCCGGCTATCAGAAGGACCTGCAGGAGGACAAGGCACTGCTGTTCGACGCGTGCGACACGCTGGCGACGGTGTTGCCGGCGGTGACCGGCGCGATCGAGACGCTCACCGTCAATGCTGATCGCATGGCCGCCGCACTCGATCCTGCGATGCGAGCCACTGATCTCGCGGATCTCCTCGTCCAGGCCGGCGTGCCCTTCCGGGAGAGCCACGGTTTGATCGGCAGATTGGTCCGCGCTGCGGAACAGGCGGGCGTGCCGCTCGATCAGGTGCCCGCGCAGACCGCGAGTGCAATCCATCCGGCATTGGGCCCCGCGTTGGCCCAGCTCGGCAGCTGGGAGGACAGCGTGGAGAGCCGCGCGACCCCCGGCGGAGCATCCCGCAAATCAGTCGAAGAACAGGTCGAAGAACTGCGGACGCTTTTCCACTAGAGCCGTAAACGCAACACTTGCCGCAAGTTGGCCGTCGCTATAGCATATGGGGCCGCCTCGTATATTAGTCGAGACGGTCTTTTTTCGAGGAGACGTGTGGTGCGCTGCCTGGCCCTCAATGCTTCGTTCGAGCCGCTGACCATGGTGCCCGTGCGCCGGGCGCTGCGGCTGGTCATTGACGGCAAGGCCGAGGTTGTCGAAGCCGAGGGAACGCCGGTCCACAGCGAGCGATTGGCGGTCCCACGACCTGCCGTCATCCGCCTGGTTCGCTTCGTCCACGTCCCTCGCCGCTTCCGTCGCCAAGTCACCAACACATTCCTGTTTGCCCGCGACAACTACCGCTGCCAGTTCTGTGGCCGCTCGCAGCAGGAGCTGCGGCAGCGTGAGTGTCTGACCCGCGATCATCTCGTGCCGCTGTCCCGCGGCGGCACGAACGCCTGGACGAACGTGCTCACCGCCTGCTCGAGCTGCAACACCCGCAAGGGGAACCTGCTGCCCGAGGAAGTCGGTATGCATCCGCTCCGCGCCCCCCATGAGCCGCACTTCGTGCATCTCTCGTGGGCCGTGCGCCGCCTCACGCGGACGCAGGCGAAGTACATCCGGCTCTTCTACGGAGCCGATGTGCTGGCGACGCTCGAGGCCCTCTAATGCCGAAGACCCCATGGGTGGTGGCGGGCGCGGCCGCGGTCGCGCTCGCCGGGGTGGTGTTTCTCACCCGCCCGGCCACAGGGTCCGGTCATCCGACCCCGCGGCCGGGGATCACGGCGGACAAGATCCTTCCCGACTTTGCGATTCCGAGGAATCCCGGTGCGCTGGAGGCGTACGCCGCCGCGCGACGTGCTCCGGGAACGTTGGACGGTGTTTACTGCCATTGCGACTGCTCGAAGCACGCGGGGCATCGCTCGTTGCTGACCTGCTTCGAGTCCAATCACGGTGCCTATTGCGACATCTGCATCGGTGAAGCGCGGCTCGCGAGCGAAATGGCGGGGCGCGGGCAGTCGCTACTGGACATCCGCGCCGCTATTGACCGCCAGTTCGGAACGTAGGACTCCGGGCCTCGAGGCGCTGCCGCGGTAATCCCGCGAGCCGTACCAGCACGCGTTGCGCTCCGCGCGCCAGCGCCGCGCCGATGTTCCCCTCGCCTGATACCGCGGGCCCTACGTCGCCCGAGAGCCAGCGCGACAACTCCTGCAGGTCGGTATCGTTCAACGTCGTCACCTCGAGCCGCGCGACGAAGTAGTACCGTGCACCCGAGCTCGAGCTCGGCCGCAGCGTGACGGTGTAGGGGATTTCGAGCGCGACCGCGAGCTGCTCGGCCGTGGCGTAGCGGCTCACCGCGCCGCCTTGCCGGATGAGCACGAAGTCGTCGGCGAGGGGGTCGTTGCGGGCGACAGCGTCCCACGTCACTTCGCGTACGAATTGATCGAACCAGCTGGAGCGCTCGTGCCACAGCTCGAGCCGGTAGTGGAGCCGGAGCGGAAAGCCCGAGCGCATCAACCCGACGAACTTCCCGTCGGCGAGCAGCCCCGTGCTGCGCACGCGCGGCAGGTTGTTTTGCAGGGTGACGGTAAGCGAGGGAGACTGCGCGGCTCCGAGCTGCGGCCGGGCGGCGATGGCCAGGGTGATCAACCCGAGCCCTGCCCACGAGTGCAACGGAAGACGCACTCTAGAACCGATGATCGAGTCGGACCGTGAAGCGCAGCCGTTCGCCGGTGGTGACCGCCTTGGCTATGTAGACCCCGAATCCACCCCAATCCACGCCCAGTCCCGCATCGACGAGCCAGCTCGAGAACGCGGGAAGCTTGCCGGTCGGGACGTGTCCCGGTCCGTTCCCCACGAGCCACGCCTGGCCCGCATCCGCGAAGACCACGACGTCGAGACCTTCGAGCCAGAAGAACGAGGGTCCGCCGCCCTCGTCGCGCTCGGGCTTGTCGTCCTTCGAGGGGTTGTAGCTCCAATTGAGCTTCACATGCCCGCGGTATTCGGTCTGGAAGGTGATCACGCGATCGCACGCCGCGACGTTCGCTTCCGTGAACGTGGGATCGGTGAACGCGTTGTTACACCCCGCGGCGCGGAACGCATGGCCGGGCATCGGATCGGGGCCGCCGAGCGAGAGACGGCGCTGCAGGGGCAGCGGATCGCCGCCGATCCACCCGCCACCGGTGAGCCGGACGTTGACGCGGCCTCCGGGGCTGATGCGCGAGTAATTCCTGACGTCGAAAAACAGGCGATCGAACTGATAGCGGTTGGGAATCGGATCGCGTACCGTCGCGGGAACGCCCGAGTTCGGGACGACGTCGGTGCTTCGGGAATTCTCGAGCGTCGCCCGGACGAGCCATCCCGACGTGGGTTCCTCGGGATCGTTGCGGGCGTCGAGCACCGCGCTGGTGGCGATCGTCGTGAAATGCCCCTCGTCGATCGGCGGGTTCGGGCGCCATTTGTCGGAATTGCGAAACACCGTCCAGGGATCCTGAGTGGTGACGCTCGTTTGCCATTCGCGTCGCAGCTCGACGGCCAGTGAGATTTGCCGCTCCGGTTGCGCGAAAGCGCGCGCCGCCCAGCCCTTGTTCAGGTAGTAATCGCGGTAATCGCGCCCGAAGAGGAACGCGCTCCAGCCGATCTCCGCGCTGTGGAGACCCCAGTCTTCGACCGGCGAGACGACGTCGAACGCGCGCAACGCAAGACCCACGGGCCGCACGTCTCCCGCGCGCAGCTCACTCCGGAACATGTAGCCGAGATCGCTCCGCCGGTCGGACAAGTCGCCGGCGGAGCGGAACACGCCGAGCGCGTCGACGCGCATCCGGAAATTCCGCTGGAGCTTCCAGTCGAAAAGTGGGCCGAACACGACCGGGAGTCCCTCGATCCGGTTGAATGTGCCGCCGGTCGCGATCGTCAGGGCTGAGCGCGAGTCCGCCGTCCCCCAGGAGACCTGCGCACCGGGATTCCAGAGCCGAACCCGGAGGTTCGGCGCGTACACCAGCTCGTCACCGTCCTTGCGCAGGCGATACAGCAGCGGCTCGCGATACTGGCGCACCTCGCCCCCGATGCGCGCCTTCGCGGTGTCGTCCGCGGTTCCCCCGACGACGATCACGTCGCCAGTCACCTCGGCGCCGGTCTCGAACAACAGATCGCCATTGATCACGACGAGCGAGCCCTGGACACGCCCGGCGACGAGCACGGGCCCGTTGCGCACGGCCACGTTCCCGCGCCACTCGTTGCCGCGCGGCAGCCGCGTGCGCCCCACGAGCCGCGTGGTTCCGGGGGCGTTGTAGAACCGGATGATTTCCTCGGACACGACTCGCGGCAGCGCGCGTGCCTCGAGGGTGGCGCTGGAGCTTTCCGCGTGGATGACGATCGTGGTGTCTTGCACCATGGCCAGCGCTAACAGCAGTGTGATCATAGATCGGCTCGCAGTGGAGGCTCGATACCCAGACGTCGCATGCGACGATACAGATTGGCGCGGTCGGTTTGCAGCCGGCGCGCGGCCTCGGCGACGTTGCCGCGCGCCGCGGAGAGCGCCTTCGCGATCAGCTCGCGCTCGTACTGGTCGAGCGTTTCGCTGAGCGCAATGTCGCGCCAGAGCACCTCGCCGGCTGGGGCGGCGGTGACCACGCCGCCGCCGTTCGGAAGGACGCGAGCGACGTCGGCCGCGGCGATGAGGTCCGACGTCGCAAGAATCGCCAGCCGCTCCACGATGTTGGCGAGCTCGCGCACATTTCCCGGCCAGGAATAGGCCGCGAGCAGCGGCACCGCCCCCGCGTCGAAGTTCACGGCGCGACGCAGGCGCCCCGCACAGCGTTCGGCGAAATGGCGCACCAGCGGGGCGACGTCCTCGGGCCGCTCGCGCAGCGGCGGGATGTGAATCGGCAGAACGTTCAGCCGGAACCACAGGTCCTCGCGGAACTGTCCCTGTTTCACCGCCTGCTGCAGATCCTTGTTGGTGGCGGCGATCACGCGCACGTTCACCGCGAAGGGCCGCTCGCCACCGACGCGCTCGACGACACCGCTTTCGAGCACGCGCAGCAGCTTCGCCTGCGCCTCCGCGCCCAGATCGCCGACTTCGTCGAGGAAGAGCGTCCCGCCGTCAGCCAGCTCGAAGCGGCCCTGGCGGCGCTCCGTCGCGCCGGTGAAGGCGCCCCGCTCGTGTCCGAACATCTCCGACTCGACGAGATCGCGCGGGAGGGCCGCGCTGTTGACCGTGACGAACGGCTTGTTGCCGCGGGCGCTCAGGCGATGGATCGCCGAGGCGACGAGCTCTTTCCCGGTGCCCGACTCACCGGTGATGAGCACGCGCGACTCCGTCGGGGCGACGCGCGCGATCAGCGCGCGCAAGTCCTCCATGGCGGAACTGCTGCCGACAAGGGGGTCGGCGTGGCCCAGCTGCTCGTGCAGGCGTTTGTTTTCGGCCAGCGTGCGCCCCAGCTCCAGCGCGCTCCGCAGCGCCACCAGCACGCCCTCCGGTGTGAGCGGCTTCTCGAGAAACTGGAACGCGCCGAGCTTGGTCGCGCGGACGGCGTCCGCGAGGTTCGCTTTGCCGCTCATCATGACGACCGGAACGTGCGGCGCGCGCTTGCGGATCTGCTCGAGCGTCGCGAGTCCGTCCGGGCCGGGCGACATCATCAGGTCGAGCAGCACCACGTCCGGCGCGTCGTCCGCCAGCCGGACCAGCGCCGCGTTCCCATCAGGTGCTTCGACGGTTTCGAAACCATCCGATTGCAGCAGCGCGCCGACCATACGCCGGATGTTGGCCTCGTCGTCGACGAGCAGCACGCGCGGACTCATGACGTCCCCGCCCGGGGAAACACAATCGCGAAGGTGGCGCCGCCACCCGGCGTCTCACTCACGGAGATCGTGCCGCGGTGTGCTTCGAGCGTGACGCGCACGAGCGCGAGACCGAGGCCGGTGCCGTCGTCTTTGGTCGTGAAGTACGGCTCGAACACGCGCTGCCGCAGCTCGGCGGGGATGCCCGGGCCATGATCGGCGATCGTGATCGCCAGGCCGGCGCCGTCTCCCGTGACGGTCACGTCGATGGCTCCCCGGCCTCGCATCGCCTCGGCGGCGTTGCGATAGAGATTGGCGAACGCCCGCCGCAACGGTTCGTAATGGCCCAGCAGCGAGCGCGGTCCGCCGTTCGCGTAGACGGTTACGCGGATTCCTTCGGGAACGCCCGTGCGCCCCAGCTCTTCGAGCAACTCGTGCAGATCGATTTCGCTTTGCGGTCCCTCGGGCAGTCGCCCGAACTCGGAAAACTCCTTCGCGAGCCGCTCAAGCCGGTCGGTCTCGGCCTCGAGCACCTGGACCGCAGTTTCCGTCCGGCTGTCCAACGGACCGACTGTCCGCCGCATCTGATCCACCGCGATCCGCATCGACGTCAACGGATTCTTGATCTCGTGGGCCACGCGCCGCGCCACTTCGCGGAACGCCCGGAGACGCTCGGCCTCGAGCTCGCGCTCGCGGGCCGCGTCCAACGCCGCGGCCAGCTCACGCAGCGCCTGCCGCAGCGCCTCGAACTCCGGCGCTCCGCGCGTCGCCAACCCGGTTGGGAGCGGCTCGTGGCGACGGATGAGCTGGGTCCATCCGACCAGCTCATCGATCGGACGGGAGAGCTGGCGGGACAGGTGGCCGGCGAGGTTCACCGACGCGTACAGAACGCCAGCGCCGAGCAGGACGATCACCACCGCGAAGCCGGCCGTGTAATAGCGCAGGAACGTTTCCGCGCGACGGGCGAGGCTGACCGACGCCGATACTTCGTTCAAGTGGTGGCGGAGCAGCGCGCGCTCGCGGAGCGTGAGATGCAGCGTGTCCACGCCGTCCAGCAGCATGCGGGCCGTGGAGGCGACGCGTTCAGTCGAAGCGCGCGCCCCGGCGGCGGGGAGCAGCCGCCGGACCGACAGCACCCAGCCGGCGACCGCCAGAACGGTCGGCACCACAGTCATCACGACGAGGACGACGAAGATTCGCCGCCTGAAGGGCAGAGCCATATTTGGGGCCAATTTAGGGAGTCGGTTTGGCTGTGACAATTCGACACGGGGGATTGATGAAGGCGCGCACCCACTACCTCTGGTTCAACACGAAGCGGCGTCAGGAGATCATCGATATCACCGACGAGGTTGCAAAACAGGTCGAGGCGAGCGAGGTCCGGGACGGATTGGTCCTCGTGAGCGCGATGCACATCTCGGCTTCAGTCTTCGTGAACGATCACGAGTCCGGGCTGTGGGACGACATCCTGACGTGGCTCGAAGGGACGATCGCGCCGTGGGATCCGCCGCGCTACCGGCACAACGAGACCGGCGAAGACAACGCCGCCGCGCATTTGCGGAGCCTCACCATCGGGCACGAGGTCATCGTGCCGATCACGGGGGGAAAGCTCGACTTTGGGCCGTGGCAGCGCGTCTTTTATGGCGAGTGGGACGGACAGCGCAAGAAACGGGTCATCATCAAAGTTCTGGGGGAGTGAACGTATGCGCGCCTTGCTTCTTGTCGTGTGTCTCATCCTCACCGCGCAGGATGCGGATACACGGGTGTTGCTGCAGCTGGAGGATGCGTGGGCGACGGCCCTGGTACAGCGAGACCGCGTCGCGTTCGAGCGGCTCTTGGCCGACGGCTTTGTCTACACCGAGAATGACCAGACGATGGATCGTACCGCGGTCCTGAACTCGGTTGTTGCAGGATCGGATACCGTCGTGGTGGCACGCAACGACTCGATGGTCGTGCATCGCTTCGGCCCCACGACGGCTGTCGTCACGGGGTGGCTGGTCGTGGGCGGCCGCGGAGCGGCCGGCGCATTCCGACGACGCTATCGGTTCACGGACACGTGGGTGAAGCGGGGCGGCGGCTGGCAGATTGTGGCGGCGCAGGATTATGTCGCCCCCTCACGCTAGGTCGTTGTAGCTTCTGTGCCGTGATTACTCCGCAACCGGTGGTACTCGAGGGTCACGGCATACGCCTCGAGCCGCTGACCGAATCGCATCGCGATGCGCTGGTCGCGGCCGCAAGTGACGGGCGGCTGTGGGAGTTGTGGTTCGTGGCGGTGCCGCCGCCCGATGGGATGCGGACGTACGTTGCCGATGCATTGCAGGGCCAGCGCGACGGGCACATGCTGCCCTGGATCGTTCGCGATGTCCCGAGTGGCGCCATCATCGGGTCGACGCGCTATCACGACATCGCGCCCGCCATCGATCGAGTGGAAATCGGCCATACCTGGTACGGGCGCAGCCGCCAGCGCACGCACGTCAACACCACGTGCAAGCTGTTGCTGCTGGGTCACGCGTTCGACGCGCTGGGCTGCAAGGCGGTGGGCCTCAGGACAGACAACTTCAACTTCCGATCGCAGCGGGCCATCGAAGCGCTCGGCGCGAAGAAGGACGGCGTGATCCGGCACTTCGGCATCCGCCGCGACGGCAGCGCGCGCGACGTCGTGATGTACAGCATTCTCGCGGCTGAGTGGCCGGACGTGCGGCGCCATCTCGAGCTCCGGCTCCAGCGGCACAAATGAGGGCAGCCCGCTATGCCTCGCTCCGTCCGGTCGTCACGGCTCTGCGGCGGCGTTACGGCAAGCCGGCTCCGAAAGTCAGTCGAAATCCCTTTCATCTTGTCCTGTGGGAGCAGGTCGGGTACTTGGTGCCCGACACGCAGCGGCGTCGGGCGTACACGGCGCTGCGAAAAGAGGTCGGGCTCGGGCCCGCGGCGATTCTGGGCGCGTCAGCCAAGAGGCTGGAACAGATCACGCGACTCGGCCTCACCACGGAGGCGAAAGACTACCGATCGAGCTATCGACGCGCGCCGGGGTGCGATCGCTGCCCGCTGCAGCTCCGGTGCCCGGCGGCCGAACTGTTCTCCCATCCAGGATCGCGCTGGTGACGGAACTCTCGTTGGTCCGCCGCTTCGGCCTGCTGCATGCCACGGCGCTCAACATGACCAACATGATCGGGATCGGACCCTTCATTACGATCCCGCTGCTCATGTCCGCGCTCGGCGGCCCACAGGCGATGCTCGGCTGGGTCGTCGCGTTGATTACCGTCTTGTGCGACAGCACCGTCTGGAGCGAGCTCGGCGCCGCCATGCCGGGCTCGGGCGGCTCGTTCGGCTACCTGCGCCAGGGCTACGGGGCGGAGAAGGTCGGCCGCCTGATGGGCTTTCTCTTTGTATGGCAGTTCGTGCTCAGTGGGCCACTCGAGATCGCGTCCGGATACATCGGGTTCTCGCACTATCTGGGATACATCGGGATAGGGATCACGCCGCGACAGACGATGCTCGTGATTACGATCATCGGTCTCGTCAACCTCGCGCTGCTCTACCGGCGGATCAAATCGATCGCGGCGATCACGGTCGCGCTCTGGATCGGCACGATCGTGACCGTCGTCGCCGTGATCGCAACGGGGGCGATGCACTTCGACGCCAAGGTCGCCTTCGACTTCCCGCCCGGCGCGTTCAACTTCTCGCTGGGCTTCCTGCTCGGCCTCGGCACTGCGTCCCGCGTGGGCGCGTACGATTACCTCGGCTACTACGACGTCTGCTACATCGGCGACGAAGTAGAGAATCCGGGCCGAGTGATCCCGCGGTCGATTCTCATCAGCACGATCGCGGTGGCGCTGATCTATATCGCGATCAACTTCTCGATCATCGGCGTCGTTCCGTGGCGCGAGTTCGTTCCCGTCGAGTCGCATCCGCAGGCGGACTTCGTGGTCTCGATTTTTATGGAGCGGATCTACGGATCCGGCGTCGCCACGATCATCACGGCGATGATCCTGTGGACGGCGTTCGGATCGGTCTTCGCGCTGCTCCTGGGTTACTCACGCGTGCCATACGCGGCGGCGCGAGACGGTTACTTCTTCAAGGTGTTTGCGCGGCTGCATCCGTCCCAGGGCTTCCCGTACGTGTCGCTGGTGGTGCTCGGCGTGCTCTCGATCGTCGCGGGGTTCGTATCGCTCGGCATGGTGATCGACGCGCTGCTCACGACGCGCATTCTCGTACAATTCATCGGGCAGATCGGCGCCGTCACGTTGCTGCGCCGACGAGCGCCCGGCATGCCGCGGCCCTATCGGATGTGGCTGTATCCGCTGCCGAGCCTGGTTGCGTTTCTCGGATGGATCTTCATTTTTGCGACCACACCGCCTACGGTCATCGCGTTCGGCGTGGGCGCGTTGCTGCTCGGAGTGCTGTGTTTTGCGGCCTGGTCGTGGCGGGGAAGAACCTGGCCGTTCGCCGCTCGAGTTCCGGAGGTACCGTGACGCACGACATCAGCCGGCGGGAGTTTCTTAGGGCGACCGCGTTCATCGCGGCGGCTTCTCAGCAGCCCATCGGGGCGATAACGAACTCGCCGCAAGGGCCGGCCAAACGAGGCACGGTGGTGTTGTTTCAGGGCGACTCGATCACCGACAGCGGTCGCAATCGCACCGTGACAGAGCCGAACACCGCCGGCGGGCTCGGCAGCGGCTACCCCCTGCTGGTCACCTCCGCGGTACTGGCCGAGCGCGCGACGCGCGAGCTCCAGTTCTACAATCGCGGCATCAGCGGCAACAAGGTGCCCGACCTGCAGCAACGCTGGACCGCGGACACGTTCGATTTGAAGCCGGACGTGCTCAGCATCCTGATCGGCGTCAACGACTTCTGGCACACGCTCACGCACGGCTACACAGGCACGGTCCAGGACTACGAGCAGCAGTACACGGCGCTGCTCGACGACACACGGCGCGCGCTGCCACGCGTGCAGCTCATCGTGCTCGAGCCGTTCGTACTCCGCACCGGAGCGGTCGACGCCCGCTGGTTCCCGGAATTCGATCAGCGTCGCGCGGCCGCGGCGCGGGTCGCGTCGCATGCCCGTGCTACGTTCGTGCCGTTGCAGTCGATCTTCGATCAGCGCATCCGCACCGCGCCGCCCGCGTACTGGGCTGCCGACGGCGTGCACCCCACGCCGGCCGGACACGCGGTCATCGCCGAGCACTGGCGTCGTGCTGCCCATCTCTAGACGCTCTCGATCTCGCTTGGCCGGCGTGCCGGCGTTGTGCGCGCTGCTCGCGTGCTGCTCCAACGCAGGTTCCCAGCCGCATCTGCCGCCGCCAGCGCCACCACCTCCTCCCCCCTCGTGGACGCTCGTGTGGAGCGATGAGTTCACCGGTCCGGCGGGCTCGCGAGTGGACTCGACCGATTGGCGATACGATCTGGGTGACGGCTGCCCGAACGTTTGCGGTTGGGGCAACAACGAGAAGGAGTACTACACCTCCGACACCGCGAACATTCAGCTGAACGGGCAGGGCCAGCTCCAGATCGTCGCCCGCGCCGCGCCGCCGGGGCTGTCCTGCTACTACGGGCCCTGTCGCTATACCTCCGCGAAAATCACGACGCGGGACAAAGCCCCGGTCTCGCCGGGCCGGGTCGAAGCGCGTATCAAGCTCGCGGCGGGGCAGGGGCTCTGGCCGGCGTTCTGGCTGCTCGGCACCAACATCGGCACCGTCGGGTGGCCGGCGTGCGGTGAGATGGACATCATGGAGAACCGCGGCAGCCAACCGACGACCACCAGCTCTGCCGTTCACGGCCCGGGCTACTCCGGCAATACACCGTTCGCCCATGCATACGCACCGGTTGCGCGCGACTCGTTCCATGTCTACGCGGTCGAATGGAATGATCAGTCGATCCGGTTCTTCGTTGACGGCAACGAACACTACAGCGTCTCGCGCGCCGATGTGGCGCGGTACGGCAATTGGGTCTTCAATCAGCCGTACTTCGTAATCCTGAATTTCGCGGTGGGTGGCAACTTCGATCAGGATCCGCAGTCGGACGCGATTTTCCCTGCGACGATGCTCGTCGACTATCTGCGCGTGTACAAGCCGGGACCTTAAGGAGTCAATCGCCTGTAGTTGACGTCGATCACGGCGAGACGCGCGAGGTGCTTCGCCAGGCGCCCACGGAAATCGGCGAAATCCTTCTGCTCCCTTGGCGTCCAGGCGACTTCCGAAAGCGCCACGAGCCGGGGAAACACCATGTACTCGACGTTTCTGGGTGTTCGCTGGTATTCGGTCCAGATCTGCCCCTGCGTGCCGAGCACGTGCCTGGCTTGCAGGGAATCGAGCGCCGGCGGGATCGGCTCGTAGGCGTAGACGGTGTCGAGCGGCAGGAAGCCGCCGATCGCGAGCGGCTCGCGCGCGGTGTCCTGTGACTGGTAATAATCGAAATACGTGTTCGATGTGGGGGTCATGACCACGTCGTGGCCGGCCTGCGCCGCCGCGACGCCGCCGTCGATACCGCGCCACGACATCACCACCGCATTCGGCGCCAGCCCTTCGGTGCCGCCTTCGAGGATTTCGTCCCAGCCGATCAGCGCGCGGCCGCGGGCCGCGAGCCACTGGCTCATCTGCGCGGTCATCCAGCTCTGCAGGTGGTTCTCGTCGCGCAGGCCGAGCTCGCGGATGCGCGCCTGCGCGAGCGCGCTCGTCTTCCATTGATCTTTGACCGCCTCATCGCCGCCGGTGTGGATCCAGTGACTGGGGAACAGCGTCAGCACCTCGGTCAACACATCCTGCATGAAATGGATGGCCGAGTCGGAAGGATTCAGGATATTGGCGTCGACGCCCCAGTGCGTGAGGACCTCGAGCTGCTGCCCGGTGTTGCCGAGCCAGGGATAGGCCGCGATGGCGGCCTGCGAATGCCCAGGCATCTCGATTTCCGGCACGACGGTGATGAAGCGCGCCTGCGCGTACGCGACGATCTCGCGCACGTCGTCCTGCGTGTAGAACCCGCCGTGCCGAATGTTGTCGTAGACCCATTGCGTCGTGTCGCGATAGGCGTGCTGCACTCCGACGAGCGACTGGCGGCGCCACGCCCCAATCGACGTGAGCAGCGGATACTTCGTGATCTCGATCCGCCAGCCCTGATCGTCGGTGAGGTGCCAGTGGAAGCGGTTCAGCTTATGCAGCGCGAGGAGATCGATGTACTTCCTGACAAATTCCTTGGGCATGAACGAGCGCGATACGTCGAGGTGCGCGCCGCGCCACGAAAATCGCGGCCAGTCCTCGATCTCAACGGCCGGCACGACCCAGGAGACGCCCGCCACGGGAGCGGCGCGAAAGATGTCCGGCGGCAAGAGCTGCCGCAGCGTTTCGACCGCGTAGAACGCGCCCGCGGGCCGGCATGCGCGAATCGTGATCCGGGCCGGCGTCACCGACAGCTGGTACCCCTCTTCGCCGAGCCGCGCCAGCGTCGGATCGATGCGGATTGAAATCGGCTGCCCTCCTGCCGCGGGCGCTGCGCTCACAGCCAGCCGATACCCGGTCGCCGGTCGTATCCAATCGGCCAGCTGATACCCGATGTCGCGCGTGGCGCGATCTGTGACGATCGCGGTGCGCGCGGTGAGCTCGAAGGTTCCGGCACGGCGCGTCAGGTGGACGGGTTGTGGGATGACCGAGAGCGCCGTGTCCTGGACACCGGCGACGAGTGCGACGCACGCCAGAAGGGTGATCATGGCGCGTATGATATCGCTCGCCGAGATGTTCAGCGACCCGTATTTTACCGGGCATGAAACGACGCGACTTCATCCAGACGATGGGCGCGGCAGCCGCCGGTGGCGTCCTTGCCCGCTCATCATGGAGCCCGGCGAAGAAGCTGGATCGCATCGGGCTCGAGACCTACGCCGTCCGGCACGCGATGGCGGAAAATCCGGAGCGCACCCTCGCAGCGGTGCGGGCCATCGGCTACAGCGACGTCGAGCTGCTGTGGTCGTTCAATCTCTTCGGTCGCACGCCCGCGCAGGTGGCCGCGACGCTCAAGAACGAAGGACTGCGCGCCCCGTCGTGTCACATGTCGGCCGACACGATCTTCGTCGGATGGGAGCGCAGCCTCGAGATCGCGAAGGTGCTCGGTCACGAGTACCTGGTCGTGCCCGACTTCGAGGACTGGACCAAGCGAACCCTCGACGACTGGCGGGAGTGGGCCGATCGCTTCAACGCCGCGGGAGCGGTCGCGCGGCGGGCGGGCATCTGGCTCGCCTTCCACAACGAAGCCTATCACCAGAAGCCGATCGACGGCCAGATCCCCTTCGATGTGTTCATCAGTCGGCTCGATCCGTCCGTCACGCGACTCCAGCTCGACGTCGGCAACATGCTGATCGGCGGCGGCGACCCGATGCAGTATTTGCAGAAGTACCCCGACCGCTTCTGGCTCTTCCATCTGAAGGACGCGGTGCCCGATCGCTCCCACGACACGGGATTGGGGAAGGGCTTCTTCGATTTCAAGAAGTTCCTGGCGGCCGTGCCGGCGCTCGAGCAGAAGCCGGCATACGTCGAGCAGGAGAGCGCCAAGGATGCGGCGGGCGATCTGGCGGACGCGCGCGCGAACTTCGAATACCTGCACGCCCTGGAGTTCTGAGACAGAGAGAAGAACGGTGATGATTCCTCTGCTCTTCGCGGCTCTCGTGGTGCAGGATACCACGATCCGGAGCTTCTTGAAGACGGTCGACATCGCCACGGGAACGATCGCGACCGTCTACAGCGCCGACCGTCGTTTCGAAGCCCCCAATTGGTCGCGCGATGGACGCTTCTTCCTGATCAACAGTCAGGGCCGGCTCTATCGGCTCCCCGTCGGTGGGAGCCAGCTCGAGGACGTCCGGATCGACTTCGCTACTCCCCGGATCAACAACGATCACGGGATCTCGCCGGACGGCAAATGGCTCGTCCTGAGCCACGAGCCCACCGAGGACTGGCTGACGTCGAGCGTGTACCTGGTGCCGATCGGCGGCGGCACACCGAAGCGGGTTACTACGAAGGCGCCCAGCTTTTGGCACGGTTGGTCGCCGGACGGGAAAACGCTCGCCTTCGTCGGCCGGCGTGACGGCGAGTTCGACATCTACACGATTCCCGTGACGGGCGGCGACGAACGCCGCATCACGATGTGTAAGGGGCTCGACGACGGACCCGACTATTCCCCTGACGGCGCTTTCATCTACTACAACTCGTTTTGCAGTGGTCGCATGCAGATCTGGCGCATGCGGCCCGACGGGAGCCAACCCGAGCAGCTGACCAACGACGCGTATGCCAACTGGTTTCCCCATCCCTCGCCCGACGGGCGCTGGATCGTGTACCTCTCGTTCCTCGAGGACCAGGGCCAGGATCATCCGTTCGGGAGGCAGGTGAAGCTGCGGCTGATGGATTTGCGCGATCGCTCGGTGCGCGATCTCACGCCGGAGTTCTTCGGGGGGCAGGGGACGATCAATGTTCCAAGCTGGTCACCCGATAGCCGCCGCGTGGCGTTTGTTTCGTACGAAAGGCATGTTACCGAACCGCCGCATTAATAAGGAAAGCGCAATGACCGTGATTCGATTCAGAGCGTCCCAGGACCAGGAAGTCGACCTGGGCCGGACGTACGACGCCGTCGTTGTGGGATCCGGCGCGGCGGGCGGCATGGCCGCTCACGTGCTCACGTCGCAGGGGATGAAGGTGCTGCTGCTCGAAGCGGGGAAGAAAATCCCGATCGAGCAGGAGCTGCGCTCGATGGAGTGGCCGTACGACCATCCGCGCCGCGGCGAAGCGCCGCCCGGCTATCACGCCATCCGGTTCAACGAGTACAACGTGCGGCAACCGCCGTATGCGACGAAATCGGCATTCAAGCACGTGTTCTCGTACGTGGGGGGCTGGGGTGGTTCGGACTACGTCAAGAACATTCTGGTTGACGAGAAGGACCACCCCTACACCGGGACTCGCTACGCGTGGGTGCGCGCCCGACTGCTGGGCGGCAAGACGAACATCTGGGGCCGCCTGGCGCTCCGCCTCTCCGATTACGACTTCAAGGGGAAGACGCACGACGGTTACGGCGAAGATTGGCCGATCTCCTATGCGGATATCGAGCCGTACTACGACAAGGTCGACCTGTACCTCGGCATCTCCGGCCACAGGGAGAACCTGCCGCATCTGCCCGACAGCCTGTTCCAGCGCCCCAACAAGCTGACCGCGGCCGAAGTGACGTTGCGCAAAAGTCTCGCCACCATGGGGCGCACGCTCACGCCGTATCGCGCCGGGGTGACGACGGACGGCGTGAAGAACCGTTACCGCAGCAAGTGCTTCGGACGTGGCGCGTGCGGCCGGCGTCCGGGGGGATGCGACATTCACGCCGCGTTCGACTCCCCGACGGGTCTGATCTATCCCGCGATGGACACCGGCAATCTCACGCTGCGGACCAACTCGGTTGCGCACGAGGTGGTGGTGGACCCGAGCACGGGGAAGGCGCGGGGGATTTCGTTCGTCGATGCGCAGAACCACAAGACGTACGAAGCGAAGGCCAAGGTGGTGATCCTGGCGGCGTCGACGCTGGAGAGCGCCAGGTTGTTGTTGTTGTCGAAGTCCAGACAATATCCGAACGGCATCGGCAACTCGAGCGGCCACGTCGGTCACAACTTCTGCGAGCACGTGATGGGCCCGGGAGTGACGGGCCTGGTCAAGGAGCTCGTCGGCGCGGAGCCCACGCTGGACGACGGCAAGCCGGGCGGCTTCTACGTGCCGCGGTTCCGCAATCTGCAGGACAAGCAGCCGGGCTTCATTCGCGGCTACGGCTTCGAAGGCGGGGCCGGCTTTTCGATCTTCCCCGACAGCGCGTGGAACACTCCCGGGTTTGGCGGCCAGTTCAAGAAATCCGTGCGCGACCACGCCGGCGCCTTCATTAGTATGGGCGGTTTCGGCGAGGTGCTGGCCCGCTACGAGAACTACATGGACCTCGATCCCGCCGTGAAAGACGCGTGGGGGATCCCGGTGTTGCGCTTCCACTATCAGTTCAGCGACAATGAGAAAAAGATGTGCGAGGACATGGCGAACGCCGGCAAGGAGATGTTCGAGGCGGCGGGCATCGAAGTCGTCGGCGTGGACAAGAACATCCTGACCGAAGGCTGGTCGATCCACGAGCTCGGCACCGCGCGGATGGGCACCGATCCCAAGACGTCGGTGCTGAACCAGTTCCAGCAGTCACACGACGTCAAGAATCTGTTCGTCGTGGACGGCTCGAGTCACGTGAGCGCGTCGTGCCAGAACCCGACGTGGACGATCATGGCGCTGGCCTGGCGCTCGTGCGAGCATCTGGCGGACGAATTCAAGCGGGGGAACCTGTGAAGATTTCGCGTCGCGACATGATCCAGCAGACGGCGGCGACGGCCGCCGCGGCGTTGGCACTGGCGAAAGGTGTTCCTGGTTCCGGGCTCCAGGCTCCTAAGCCCAAGTTCTTTACCCCCGCCGAATTCGCGCTGGTCGATGAGATGAGCGACATGATCATCCCGACCGATGCGCAGTCGGGCGGCGCGCGCGCCGCGGGGGTGGCGGCGTTCATCGACGGTCGCCTCGCGGAGGCGTTCGAGAAGGACGAGCCGCAGCGGTGGCGCGCGGGAATCCAGGCGGTGGAAGCGCTGTCGCAGGAGATGCATACCAAGACCTTCATGGGATCCACGCCCGAGCAGCGGCTCGCGTTGCTCACGCGCCTCGCCGCCGCGGAGTCGGACCCGAAAACCCCCGCCGAGAAATTCTTCGGGCAGATCAAAGGCGCCACGATTCGGACGTACTACACCTCGAAGATCGGGATTCATGACGACCAGCGGTACAAAGGCAACGTCATTCAGCCGGGAGACTACGCGGGCTACGATGCCACATGAGGCAACGGAGCTCCACACGCCACGGCTCACGTTGGTCGCGCACACCCCGGAGCAGCTGCTGGCGCTGATCGAGCATCCCGAGCGCTTTGAGGAGGTCGCCGCCCTCACCCCCGCGGATGGACTGCGGGGGTTTTACGTTTCGGGAGAGGTCTCGCCGCACTGGCTCGACGCGCTGCGCGCCTCCGTGGGGCAGGGACCCAACCCGTGGCGCCATGGCTTCTGGGTCGTCGAGAAGGAAACCGGTCACATCGTCGGTGGAGCGGGGTTCAAGGGGGCTCCCGACGCCGCAGGGATGGTCGAGATTGCCTACGGGGTCGTCCCGTCTCGCGAAGGCCGGGGATACGCCACGGAGGCGGCGCGCGCGCTGATTCACTTCGCCGCGAAGGACGCGCGCGTGCGCCTGATCCGCGCGCACACCCGCCCGGAAGCGAATGCGTCGACTCGAGTCCTCAAGAAATGCGGCTTCCTGCAGGTCGGTGAGGTCGTCGATCCCGAGGACGGACCGGTCTGGCGGTGGGAACGGAGCCCGCAGCATATTCAGGCCCCATGAGGGAAACCGTAGTGACCGGCACGGGCCAGGCGGTCTTCGTTCCAGGGGAGTGGCGCTCGCTCGCGGCGTGTCTCGGCTTGTCGCCGCGCGAATGCGGCATCGTGCGCGCCGTGTTCGACGGCAATTCGGAGAAGGACGCCGCCGAACGGCTCGGTCTGTCGCCTCACACCGTACACACCTACCTGTGGCGCATCTACCGCAAACTGCACGTGCAGAGTCGTGAAGAGCTGTTGGTGCGCGTCTTCGCCGAATTCCGTACCCTCCCGAAACGTCCCGGCAACGGGGGCCCGCGCAAACGGCCGGAAGGCAGACACCGCCCGTTGTAGGCTGATCGGGTGACCCGAAGTAGGGGTCTTGTCGATCACAGTAGCAGGGATATGGTTGCGATTGTTACACGTTCGACACCGTTTCGACAACGGGGGGCAGCCGTCTATGTATCTATCACGAGCGATCGCTATCGCCGGCTTGGTGACGTTTGCCAACTCGTCGACGCTCGTATTTGCGCAAACCGCCCATCCTGCCCCTCCATCCGCAGTTTCGCTGATCATCCGCACCGACGACATCGGCATGAGTCACAGCGTGAACATGGCCATGCAGAAGCTCGTCTCGACCGGCATGCCGATTTCGGTGTCGGTGTTGTTCGCGTGCCCGTGGTATCAGGAAGCGGTGGACATCTTGAAGCAGCATCCGAACGTCGCCGTCGGGATCCATCTGGCGTTGAACTCGGAATGGAAGAATTATCGCTGGGGTCCCGTTGCCGGCAGCACCGCCGTTCCGTCGTTGGTCGATGCGAACGGCTTCTTCTTTCCCTCCTCCGAAGCGCTACACCAACACAATCCCAGCGTCGCCGAAGTCGAGAAAGAGCTGCGGGCCCAGATCGAGCGCGCGCTGCGCTCGGGCGTGAAGATCGACTACGTCGATGAGCACATGGGCACGGCGACGCGGTACCCGGAGTTCCGCGAGGTGACGGAGCGGCTCGCCAAGGAATACGGGCTGGGGATGTCGGGCTACTTCGGGGAGGCGATGGACGCGCCGCAGTATTTTGCGGCGCCGGATCGGAAGTCGGACAGTCTGGTCGCGTTCGTCAATCGGTTGTCGCCCGGCTTGCACGGGGTGGTGACGCACGTCGGCATCGACGACGCGGAGCTCGGGGCGTTGCTCGACATGAATACCGACGACCCCCTGCCCGACATGAGCAAGAACCGTCAGGGTGAGCTGACGGCGTTGACCTCACCGCGATTCAGCGCGGCCCTCAAGGCGCGCAACGTCGTGCTGCTGACATATCGAGATGTGATCGCCCGGGAAGGTTTGCAGTCCATGCGGAGACCCGTGGAATGAAGGAGGCGGAGGGCTTCATGGAAAAGAAAATCATTAGAGCTTTCGCGGCAGTGAGCATGGGGCTGGTGCTCGCAGTGACGATCTGCAGCACCGCCCTGGCGCAGGAGGCGCAAGTCTCCGGCACCGTCACCTCATCCACCGGCGAGCGCCTGCCCGGCGTCACGGTGCAGGTGCGTGGGGCGACGGCCACCACCACCACCGACGCCAACGGCCGGTACACCATCGCGGCTCCCAACGACGGCGTGCTGCTGTTCGCGCTGATCGGCTACAGGGGCGCGGCCCGGACGATTGGCGGCCGGAGCAGCATCGACATCGCGCTCGAATCGGCCATCGCGGTGCTGGACCCGGTCATCGTGACCGGCTATACCGCCCAGCGGCGCGCCGACATCACCGGCGCCGTCGGCAGCGTGAACGTCGAGAGCGCGCAGGAGCAGACCTCGACCAGCGTGCTGCAGCGCCTGGATGGGCGCGTCGCCGGCGTGACCGTCGACAACAGCGGCTCGCCGGGCTCGCGGACCACCGTGCGCATCCGCGGGGTCAGCTCGTTCCAGAACAACGATCCACTGTACATCGTGGACGGCACACCGGTGCAGGACACGTATCTGAACTGGCTGAACCCGAATGAGATTGGGTCCATCCAGGTCCTCAAGGATGCGTCCGCGGCGTCGATTTACGGCTCGCGTGCGAGCAACGGCGTCGTCATCATCGAGACCAAGAAGGGCCGGCCCGGACAACGGCAGGTCACATTGGACGTCAGAACCGGCGTGGCCACGCCCTTCCGCGGCATGGACGACATCCTCGAGACGAACTCGCTCAACTACTTCCAGGTCGTCAAGACGGCCTACCTCAACGCCGGCCTTGCCGTGCCGCGGAACATCTACGGCAACGACGCTGCCGGGAATAACCCAAGCGTTCCACCGTTCATCTGGCCGAACAACTGCGGCCCGGCAGGGGCGAACGCCGTCTGCTCGAACGTGGACGTGAGCACCTATCGGTATCCCGATAATCTCATCATGCCGGGCAGCGCCGGGACCAACTGGTGGAAGGCGGTCTTCGGGTCCGGCCAATTCCGCGATGCGAACCTCGCGCTCTCGGGCGGCAGCGACGACAACGCGTATCACGTTTCCTTCAACTTCCTCGATCAGGAAGGCACTGCGGCGTTCAACCGGCTGCAGCGCGGCGGCGTGCGGGTCAATACCACGTTCAATGTTGGTCGCACGCAGGTCGGGGAGAACGTGTCGGTGTCGCGTGAGCGGAAGTACGGCGGGTTGGACGACGACGCCATCGGCGAAAACAACATCATCGGCAAGAACATCATGCAGCAGCCCGTCGTGCCGATCTATGACGTCGCCGGCTACTTCGCCTCCGGCAAGGCGGTGGGCCTGAGCAACCTGACCAATCCACTGAAGATTGCGGCGTCGGGTAAGGACGATATCAACACGAACGACCGCATCTTCGGGAACGTGTTCGCAGGCTATGACGCGACCCGCGCCTTGTCGCTCAAGACCCGCTTCGGCTTCAATCTTGGACAGGGGTCGTTCCACGGATACAGCCCCACGACGCCGGAAAACTCCGAAGTCACCGACGTGAACGGGATCAACGAGAACTACAACCTGTTCACCGAGTGGACGTGGAGCAACACGCTCAACTATTCGCGGACGATGAACCAGCACAACGTGACGGTGCTGCTCGGCCAGGAGGCCAGCAAGAGCACCAACCGCTTCGAGTCGGGCAGCTGCGCCAAGCTGCTCAACACGAGCATCGACTCGCGGTATATCCAGGACGCGCTGTGTGATCCGACGACCAAGAACGTCACTAGCAGCGGCGGGCGGTCCGCGCTCTTGTCCTACTTCGGCAAGGCCGACTACAACTACGGTGAGCGGTACTATCTCAGCTTCACGGTGCGCCGCGACGGGTCGTCCCGCTTCGGACCGACCAATCGCTGGGGCACGTTCCCGGCGGTGGGCGCGGGCTGGCGGCTCACCCGCGAGTCCTTCTTCCAGCACACCCCGTTCTCGAACGCCATGCTGCGGTTCGGCTATGGCGTGACCGGGAACCAGCAGATTCCCGCGGGACGCATCGTCAGCCAGTTCGGTGGCGATCGTGGCGACACGTTCTACGACATCGGCGGGACCAGCACGACCATCAAACCGGGGTTCAAGCAGACCGCGATCGGGAATACGCTACTCAAGTGGGAAGAGCAGCGCTCGATGAACGTCGGGCTGGATCTCGAATTCCTGCAGGGCCGGGGCACGTTCAGCGCCGACTGGTATCGCCGGAACACGAACAACCTGTTGTTCGACCCCCGGACACCGGCGACCGCCGGCTCCGCGGCCCCGCCGATCATCAACATCGGCAAGATGCGCAATACCGGCATCGACTTCTCGCTCGGCTATCACAACACGATCGGCACGGGGACGCTGTGGAGCGTAACGTTCAACGGCAGCCACTATAAGAACAAGATTCTCCAGATCGACAACCTGGGGACGCAGTCGTTCACCGGACCCATCTCGCTGCGTGAGCAGAACCCCGTGATCAACATGATCGGGAATCCGATCGGCGCGTTCTACGGTCTCGTCGCGGAAGGCTATTACAAGGATTCCGCCGACGCGGCACCGTTCTGGAATGACGGCGCGCGCCCCGGTCGTATCAAGTTCAAGGACTTGAATGGTGACGGCACGATCAGCGGCGCCGACCGGACGATCATCGGCAGCCCGCATCCCGACTTCACCGGCGGGCTCGATCTCGCCGTGCGGCGCGGTTCGTGGGAGGTCAGTGCCACCGTCTTCGGGACGTTCGGCAACAAGATCTTCAATGCGCAGAAGTACTGGTACGTGTTCCGCTATTTCGATACCAACGTCCGCTCGGACCTGCTGGCCAACGCAGTGGTGCTCGACGGCCCATGCGCGCCGGGCGCAGGCAGCAGCTACCCCTGTCCGGGCAAAGTGACGAATCCTGATGCCAAGTATCCCCGGGTGGACGTGAGCGACGTGTTCAGCCGTCAGTTCTCGAGCTACTGGGTCGAGGACGGTTCGTACGTGCGGCTCCGCACGCTGCAGGTCAGCTACAGCCTGCCGCCCGCGATCGTCCGCTGGATTCCGGCCGCACGCGTGTATCTGCAGGCCGAGAATCTGTTGACGTTCACCGGATACTCGGGGCTCGATCCCGCCCTGCCGACGTGGAGCACGTTCGGCGCGGCCGGCGACACCCGCGATCAGTTCCGCGGGGTCGACGAGGGGTCGTACCCCACGAATCGCACGATCACGATCGGTATCTCGACCACATTCTAGCGGCCACGTGCTAGCGACTCGTCTTTTATTCAAGGGACGCAAGACGATGACAATGAGAAAATGGAATCGACTGCTGTACGGGATCGCCGGAGTGCTTGTCGCTGCCGGGGTCGCGTACGCCTGTAACAACTTCCTGGACACGCCCCCGCAGGGGACGGTCGACCAGTCGTCGCTGGAGACGAAATCCGGCGTCGAAGGTTCGCTCATCGCCGCCTACCGCTCGCTGGACTGCAGCAGCAGCTCCGCCGGCTCGTGGGGGTGTGCGGCGAGCAACTGGGTCTGGGGAAGCGTCCCCAGCGGCGACGCCCACAAGGGCTCCAACGCTGGCGACCAACAGCCCATCAACGACATCGAGACGTACCAGTGGAACGTGGGCGAGGCCGAGGGCTACCTGAACCAGAAATGGTCGCAGGTCTACGAAGGCGTGTTCCGCGCCAATTCGACGATCCGGCTGCTCAACCTCGTCGTCGCGGAAAAGCCGACCGAGATCGCGAAGGCGGATCAAGACGGGATCCGCGGGGAGGCGCTCTTCCTCCGGGCACACTATCACTTCGAAGCCTTCCGGATGTGGGGCAACGTACCGTATTACACGGAAGCCGACTCGACGCCGGTTGCGCAGGGCGGCTACCGCAAGGCGAACGATCTGACGCAGGCGCAGATCATCGCCAACATCATCGCCGACCTGAATCAGGCGGCTACGCTCCTTCCCGCCACGCCCCGCAACGGCGAAAAGGGTCGGGTGACCAAGTGGGCGGCGCTGGCGTACAAAGGTCGCGTGCAGGTGTACGGCGCGGCGATCACGCCGGCGTTGTGGGACTCGGCTCTCGTGACGTTCCGCGGCGTGATCAACTCGGGCGTGTACGCGCTGGAGACGAGCTTCGATCACGTCTGGACCGGATTCCAGGCGTTCAAGGATGGCAAGGAGACGATCCTTGCGTTCCAGGCGTCGGTGCGCGACGGCGAACCCAGCGGCTGGAACTCGAACTGGGGCGAACGGCTGAACTTCCCCCACTCGGGGAGCCACTTCGGGTGTTGCGGGTTCCACCAGCCGTCGCAAAACCTGGTGAACTTCTACCAGGTGGACGCGAACGGCCTGCCGCTGGCCGTGTCAAGTCCTACCACCTGGAATACGCTCGACACGAGCTTCGCGGGCGGCATGCTCACGCCCGTCGATCCGCGGCTCGACTGGACCGTTGGCCGGGATAAAGTGCCGTACAAGGACTGGACGCTCCACAACCGGTCGTGGATCCGCGACTTTCTGTACAGCGGACCGTACAGTCCGAAGAAGAACGTGCACGAGCAGGCGGCGAACGCCGAGAACAACGTCGGCTGGCAGGCGACGCAGACCAACGATGTGAACATCCACATCTTCCGCTACGCCGACCTGCTGTTGCTGGACGCCGAGGCGCAGATTCACGGCACGATCGGGTTGCTCGATAGTGCGCGGATTTACGTGAATCTAGTCCGCGCGCGCGCCGGAAAAGTCGCGCAGGGCTGCGGGGCACCCAACGATTCGTTGGTCAAGGCGGTGTGGCCAACGTGCGCCACCGACGCGACCATTAAGGCCATGGCGCTGCCAATGAACCAGGGCCTGACCGTGGACTCACTGGCGACGCCCTGGGCATTCTACAAGATCGGTATGTACACGACGCCATTTACAACCGTCGCGCAGGCAGACCAGGCCGTGCGGTATGAGCGGCGGCTCGAGCTGGCCATGGAAGGCCAGCGGTTCTTCGATATACGGCGGTGGGGCATCGCGGATACGGTGATCTCGAACTATCTCGCCAAAGAGAAGCCGCGGCTCACTTCTCTCGGCTCGACGGCGGCGTTCACGCTGCCGAAATACGGGCTCTATCCGATCCCGCAGGACCAGATCGATTTGAGCCAGGGCAGTCTCAAGCAGAATACGGGCTGGTAAGCGGCAGCTAACGCCGCCGAATCGTAAACGCCTGCAGGGAGTCAGCCGTGTTCGCTACGAGCACGGCGCTCCCTGCAGGCGTTTTGATGAGCGCTAGGCCGGCCACCTCACGCGGCGCCAGGAATCCGCTCTCAACCGGAGCGACGGGGGTGAAGTGCCCTCGACCATCTCCCTTCAGCCACAGCCCGTTGCCGGCGTCGGCCGGCGTCGTGTTGGGTTCCGTACTGAAGAGGTTTCCCGCCACCACCACGTCGAGATTCCCATCGCCATCGACGTCGTACACGACGATGCCGCGAATCGGTGAGATCTGCGCCAGGTTGGGCAGTGGAACGGCGGTGAACGTGCCGTTGCCGTTGTTCTGCAGGTAGAGACTCGCAAACGTATCCGTCTCATAGTGCAGTGCCCGCCCTAGTTCGGCGGAGCCGAAGAGCTGCTGCACCGATGCGTTGGCAAACCCCGCGTAGGTCGGGAATCGCAGCGCCAGGGGATAGATCACCGGTCCCAGTTTGGCGCGACCGAAGAACGGTACTTCTGTTCCGCCGCTGTCTCGCGTCAGCACGATATCGGTGTTGCGATCGCCGCTGAAATCGCCCGCGTAGACCCCGAAGCGGCTCGTGGGTGAGGTCGTGTAGTAAAAGTTCAGTCCCTGATTGCCGGCGATGAGATCGGGCCGCCCGTCGCGGTTAAAGTCCCCAACGGCAAGGCTCCACCACCACCCGCGTGTCGCCCCAAGCCCGACGGACGCGGTGACATTGCGAAATTGCGTGCCGTCATTGCGGAAGAATTGCAGTGGCATCCACTCGCCGGCGGTCACAAGGTCCAGGCGGCCGTCCCCGTCGAAGTCGACCCAGACCGCCGCGGTGACCATGCCGAACGGCTGCGCCAGCTCCGGGGCAACCTGCGCGGTGACGTCGGTGAAATGGCCGCCGTCGTTTCGGAGGATGTAGCTTCGGGCCGGGAACGGATAGTCGCGCGGCGTGAGCCGCCCGCCCACGAACAGGTCGAGCCGGCCGTCGCCGTTGAAATCACCGGCGGCGATGCTCGATGTGCAGGTCAGCATCGCCGGCATCGCGGCGGTGTCGCGTACGAAGCGCCCGCCGCCCTGATTGATGTAGAGCCGATCCTGCAGCAGCCGCGACACCGGCGCCCGTGCGTAACCGCAGCTCGCGACGTAGAGGTCTGGACGCCCGTCGCCGTTGGCATCGAAGAACAGCACGCCCCAGTCGTCGTAGTCTTTGTCGGCCAGCCACGGCTGGTTCTGGGTCGATTCGACGAAGCTGCCGTTCTTGCGCTGAATGAACAATCGACCCGGAACGCCCGCACCGCCGCCAATGAAGACATCGTCGAGACCGTCGCCGTTGACGTCCGCGACCGCGATGGGAGGACCCTGCCGAGAAAGCTCGTACGGCAGCAGCGCCTGCACGTCGTAGTCGAAGGAGACGGGCTCGGGCTGTTTGTAGGGGAGGATATGGGTGGGCTGAAACGGGCGGCGGCGGGCGGCGAAGGGCGGCGAAGGGCGGCGAGCATCCCTCGAGGCCTCGCGCTGGCGCACAGTCAGCAAACGATCGACGGCCAGGCCGGTCAGCACCTGCGACCGACGGTCCGGCCAGATGACCTCCAGCGTGTCCACGCGCGTCGCGCGGCCCAATCCAAAGTGCTCGCGGCTGTCCATCGTGGACATGTAGCCGTGATACGGAGAGTGATAGATGTATTGCTTTTGGCCCCCCCTTCCAGCGGTCACGATCAACGTTGCTCCCAGCCCCCCGCGGTTCGGGGACTCTCCCTCCAGTGCCACTTCCAGGTAATGCGTGGCGCTGTCCCGCGGCTGCACGTTTTGGTAGATCGACGCGACGCCATCCATGTTGTTGACGACGAGGTCGAGCCGGCCGTCGTTGTCGAGATCGGCGTAGGCGGCGCCGTAGGAGAAGCCAGGCTGGTCCAACCCCCACGCCTTGGTCTCGTCGGTGAACGTGAGGTCGCCGTTGTTGTGGAAGATGTAGTTCGCCACCCGGTAGCTCCGGAGCGTCCGGAGCTGCTCGAGCGCCGCCTGGTGATCATTCGCCCGGCGCGCCGCGAACACCGCCGTCTGATAGTCGAGATCGTTGGGCGCTTTGGGATAGCCATTCGTGGCGAAGAGGTCCTTGTAGCCGTCGTTGTCGAAGTCGGCCAGCAGAGCGCTCCAGCTCCAGTCGGTGGCGGCGACGCCGGCGAGCGTCGCGATGTCACTGAACACGATGTCGCCGTTGGGCGTGATGCCATTGCTGAGCTGCAGCGCGTTGGCGTCGTAGTCGTCCAGAAACCCTCGGCGCCGCAGCTCGATGCGGCCGCCATGGGTCAGGTAGCCGCTCATGCGCTTCCGCTGCTCGAGACTGGCCGGCAGCATGTCCATCTGCGCGATGTCGGGCCAGCCGTCGTTGTTGAAGTCGGCGACGTCGACGCCCATCCCCGCGAAGCTCGTATGCTTCAGCCAGTCTGCCCGCTTGTCGGTGAACGTGCCGTCGCCGTTGTTGCTGTAGAGCGCATCGTTGGGGGCGACGTCGTTCGAGACGTAGATGTCCGGCCTCCCGTCGCGATTCACGTCGGCCACCACCACCCCGAGCCCGTAGCCTATCTGGCGCAGGATCCCCGCCTTCTCTGAGACGTCGGTGAATGTCCCGTTGCCGTTGTTGTGATAGAGCTTGTTCCAGCTCTCGGGGCTCGGCTCCTTCACGCCCAGTGGGTGCGTATCGGCGGCGCCGCGCGCAAAGTCCTTGGGAGAGTTGTTGAGGAGGAACAGATCGAGGTAACCATCGCCGTCGTAATCGAGGAACACCGCGTGCGTCGTGAAGCCAGTATCAGCAATGCCGTATTTCTCGGCCTGCTCGGTAAACGTGCCGTCGCCGTTGTTGATGAACAGCAGATTGGCGCGGTCCTTGCCTTTCGAGCCGCCGGGTCCCGACACCGAGACGTAGATGTCCAGGAATCCGTCATTGTTGATGTCCACCATGGTGGCGCCGGTACACCAGCGCTTGGTTGCGACGCCGGCGCGCTCGGTGATGTCTTCGAACTGCATGTTCCCCTTGTTCAGGTACAGGCGGCTCGACACCATGTTGCCGCTGAAGAACAGATCCGGGAGTCCGTCGTTATTGACGTCTCCGACCGCCACGCCCGCGCCGTTGTAGATGTAGACGTCGTTCTGCACGTTGACCGAGTCGTTGGTGGAGATGGTGTTGGCGAAGGTCACTCCGGTGTGTCGTGGGGAGAGCAGCTTGAAAAGCGGCGCGGGTCGACGGCCACACGCGCCCAACACCGCGACGAGTGGCACGATGATACCGATCCAACGCGGCGTCGCTCGCAACATGGGCAGGGAAGCTAACGCCCTCTTGCTGACCCGGATATCGTTTACGCCATGATTTCGTGGCGCCGTTCCATTGTGGTCGCGGCATTCGTCGCGGCCATCGTCGCCGTCATCGTGCTCAACGACCGCGCGGCCGGGAGTGTGGCAACGGCGAGTGAAACGATCCACCTCGACGAGGTCGCGCATGCGAGTGGAATCGACTTCTCACATCAGGCGCCGGCGCTCGATCCCAAGATCGCCAACATCGCGCCCCACGTCGGCGCGCTCGGCGCCTGCGTGTCGGTCGCCGATGTCAACGACGACGGCTGGCCCGATCTGTACTTCACGACGTCCCGCTTCGGCGCCCCGAACGCGCTCTACTTGAATCAGAAGGACGGCACATTCCGCGACGTCGCCCCGGAAGCGGGCGTGGCCGATGTGAACCGCCCCGGCGAGGGCGTGTCGATGGGGGCGGTGTGGGGCGACTACGACAACGACGGCAACGAGGATCTGTTCGTCTACAAGTGGGGCTACCCGCAGCTGTTCCACAATCTCGGCAACGGGCATTTCGAGGACGTTACCGCGCAGGCGGGCCTCCACCATTGGATGAATTCCAACGGCGCGGTCTGGTTCGACTTCGACCGCGACGGCCTGCTCGATCTGTATATCACCGGGTACTTCCGCTCCGACATCGACTTCTGGCACCTCAAGACGACGCACATCATGCAGGAGAGCTGGGAGTTCGCGAAGAACGGCGGCAAGCATTTGCTGTTCAAGAACATGGGGAACGGCCACTTCAAGGACGTCACCGATTCACTGGGCGTGGGTAGCACGCGCTGGACGTTGGCGGCCACGGCGGCCGATTTCAACGACGACGGCTGGCCCGACCTGTACCTGGCGAACGATTACGGGCCGGAAGAGTTGTATTTGAATCGCGGCGGGAAGAAGTTCGAGCTGGCCAGCGCCGGCCTCGGCGACGACTCGAAGAGCGGCATGGCGGTGGCGCTGGGCGACGTATACAACCGCGGCGTGCACGACGTCTTCGTCACGAACATCTCGGAAAAGGGGTTTCTGTTCCAAGGCAACAACCTGCGGCTCAACTTCCTCAAGGAACTGGGCCGCTTCGACGAAGTGGCGACCGGCGTGGTGGCCGATGCCGGCTGGGCCTGGGGCGCGCAATTCGGTGACCTGAACAACGACGGCCTGCTCGACCTGTTCGTCGCCAACGGCTTCATTTCGGCGGACTCGACGCACGACTACTGGTACGCGATGTCGAAGATCGCCGGCGCGCAGGGCAACATCTTCGAGGACGCCAAGAATTGGCCGCCCATCGGCAACGCGAGCCTGTCCGGCTACGAGCGCTCCCGCGTGCTGCTGAATCGCGGCCAGGCGGGGTTTGTCGACGTGGCGCAGGAGGCCGGCGTCACGGACCGGCTCGACGGGCGCGCCGTGGCGATGGCCGATCTCTTCAACCGCGGGCTGCTCGACGTCGTCGTCGCGAACGAGCGGGGCAGGGCGTTGCTCTATCGCAACACGGGGAACCCGGCTCACTGGATCGAATTCAAGCTCGTCGGCACGCGGAGCAATCGCAGCGCCATCGGCGCCGAAGTGACCGTCGAGTTCGGCACCGGGCGCCAGCGCCAGGTGGTGGATGGCGGGACGGGATTCTGTAGCCAGAACGATCGGCGGCTGCATTTCGGGCTGGGTGATCAGCCGCTGGGCCAGGTCACGATTCGGTGGCCGTCCGGCACGCAGCAGATCTTGAGCGGCCTCGCGATCGATCAGCTGCACGTGATCACGGAGCCCCCCCCGCCCCCCCCGCCCCCCCCGCCCCCCCTCCAATGACGACCGCTCCCGCGCAGGCGCCGGCGCGGCCGCTCATCGGCATCGCGCTCGATCCCAAGTACTTGATCGTCTTTCTCATCACGCTGGTACTGGTGGTCGGCGAAGCGCGTTACGGCATCCTCGGCGGCTATCAGCGCCTCGTGACGACGCTGGGCGTCTGCGTCGCCACCGAGCTCGTACTGTCGTGGTGGCTGCGCGGTCGCGTGGCGAATGTGGCGAGCGCCTACATCACGGGAATCAGTCTCGCGCTGCTGATCAAGCCGCAGGCCAATATCCTCTGGCCGTTTGCGCTTGGCGCGTTTCTGGCGATCGCGTCGAAATACGTGCTCACCTATCGCGGCCGCCACTTGTGGAATCCCAGCAACTTCGCGATTGCGCTGCTCGTCCTCGTCGCGTCCGATTCCGTCGCGATTCTCAGCCACCAGTGGGGCAACGACCTCGGCACGAACCTCGTGATTTGGGCGTTCGGGCTCGTGATCGCGTGGCGCGCGCGAGTCTTGCACGTGACGCTGACCTACGTTGCCTGCTTCATCGTGTTCGCGGTGTTGCGGCATTTCATCGTCGGCGGGCCGCTGGTCGCTGAGCTCGCGCCGATCACAGGGCCGATGTATCAGCTGTTCGTCTTCTTCATGGTCACCGATCCCCGCACCACGGTGAGCACTCGGCGCGGCCGCATGATCGTGGTGGCCATCGTGGCGCTCGTCGAGACGCTGATCCGCCTGGCGGGCGACTACCAGCTCGCGCTGCTGCGTCCGTTGTACGTCTCGCCGCCGATTCTGGCGCTGGCGTTCGTCGGCCCGGTGGCGTTGTTCCTGGACCTGCGCCGGCCGGCCGGCCGGACGGTCTGACGGTCGGACGGTCACAGCGGGCATGAGCCGGGCCATTTCAACACTGCTTGCCGGGCTAGCGATCGTTTGGCTGTTGCGCTTTTCCGCCCACCGAGCAGCTTGAAGCCGCCGACGTGTCCACACCACTCTCTCATGCCGCCGTTGGTTACGCCATCGGCGCCTGGTCCGCCCATGACGTACCGCCATCCACCCAACGCGTGTGCCTGGCCGCCGCTGCGTGCGCCGCTTTGCCCGATATCGATGTGATCGGTTTCACCGCTCATCGCGGCATTACCCATTCGCTCACATTCGCTGTTGTCGCAGCCGCGGCAGCCGCATTCCTTCTCTTTCCTCAGTCGCTGGCACGTCGGACGCGGGTCCAGATCGCCCTCACTCTGTTTGTGGCTTTGCTCTCCCACAGTTGTCTCGATGCGCTTTCGCAGTACTCGTGGGGCCTCGAGTTCTTCGCTCCGTTCTCGCAACAGCGATTTCGGTTTGTCTGGACGCCCCTTGGACGTCCCAACGGCCAGCTTGTCGGCCAGTTCGTGCAAGAGGGCCTGGTTGTCTTCCTGCCCGCCGTGGTGCTGGCGTGGCTTGGCCTGCGTCGCCGAGTTGCGCCTGCCTAAGATCATTCTGGCTCGGCACGGCACGCCCGCCTGGGACTTCACCACGCCAATTTCGGGCCGCGACCTCGCCAGCTGGCTGGAAGGAGAACGCGACGCCGCACTCCAGCCAATCCAGCGCCCCAGCGCCGAGCTTGCCCAGCTCGTTCGCAGTGCGAGCTGTGTGATCGCAAGCCCATTGCGACGATCGATCGAGTCCGCGCGCCTCATCGCCCCGGCCGTGGTGCCGCTGATCGATGAGCAGTTTCGCGAGCCGCCGCTGCCCTGCGACATCCAGACGCCTCTACGCCTCCGTCCCGGCATCTGGACCTGGCTCGCGCGTTCCGCCTGGTTCTGCGGCTGGTCGGCCGGTGTCGAGACGTTCAAGGCCGCCCGGAAGCGTGCCGCGGAAGCCGCGCGGATCCTGATTTCCCGCGCCGAGGATCACGGCAGTGTGGCGCTGATGGGTCATGCGCTCCTGAACGTCCTGATCGCGGGACGGCTGCGTGCCCTGGGGTGGACGGGACCACGCTTCCCGCCGCCGCGACACTGGGCCTTTGCCGTGTACGTTCCGGCATGAGCCGTATTGGCGCGTTTGCTGTGGCGCTGCTGATGGTCGTCGAGGGCAGCTGCCACAGTCGGGACAACCCCTTGGCGGACCTGCCGAAGGCGATCGCGCCGCTCGTCGATCGGTCCAAGTGCGAGGCGGTGCCGGCGGCGACCGCCGTTACGCTTCCGGTGAAGGGCCCGCTCACGTTGTGCACGGGTGCGTTTCCATCGCGCGAGCGCTTCGGTTTGATGCGGGACACGAGCGGCCGCACGGTCTGGTTCGCTCGCAGCTGGCGCGCCACGCCTCAGGCTGTCGCGCTCGCCCGATTCGATTCGCTCACCAGCGCGATGGAGAGCCGCTACGGCCCGGCCACGACGTGCGGCCATGTTCGCCGCGTCTGGAAAGTGCAGGAGTTTGTGCTCGAGCTCTCACTCGAATCGGTGTCGGACGCGGTGTACGGTTCGGAGCTGGGCATTCCGTGGCTTGTCCATTTCAATGGACAGGTTGGTCAGCCACCGTCATGTCCGGGCTCGAGTTGACGTCGCTGGCGTGCGGCGCACGTACATTATCGGATAGGAGGGAACATGACACCGAAGATTCCTGTCCCGGGTCCGCCGAAACCACCCCCACAGCTTCCGGAGCCTTGGGAGCCAGCGAAAATTCCGCGTTCACCTGAGCCGCCGAAGCCTCCGATCACGGAGATCTAGGCAATGAAGCCGCTGCCCTTCATCTCTTAGTGGAGCTTCACTGCAAGGCATGCCTGTTCGATCTCGACGGCGTGCTCGTCGACTCCCGTGACGTCGTAGAACGCACCTGGCGTCGCTGGGGTCAGCGCCATCAGCTGGATGTCGCACCGATGCTGCGGATTGCCCATGGCCGGCGCGCGCGCGACACCCTGCGCGCGACTGTGCCGCACCTGGCGACTGACGCCGAGGTCGCGTGGCTCGATGCCGCCGAGCTCGAGGATGTCGAAGGGCTGCGGCCCATACGCGGTGCTCGCGAATTCCTCGCGAGCCTGCCTCCCGAGCGGTGGGGGATCGTGACGTCCTGCAGCCATCCGCTCGCCCAACTGCGCCTGACCGCCGTCGGATTTGCCGTTCCCACCATGATCGTGGTCAGTGAAGACGTCCAGCGAGGGAAGCCGGCACCGGACGGATACCGCCTGGGTGCCAGGCGACTCTGTTACGACCCGAAGGAATGCATCGTGTTCGAGGATGCCCCGCCGGGGGTTCAAGCGGCTCGTGCGGCCGGCGCTCGCGTCGTTGCGCTGAACACGACGCATCCCGCAGCCGAGCTGGGAGACTTCGAAATCACCATCAGTGATTTCAGCAACCTGCGCATGCGGACTGCGTCAGACGCGCTCGTGCTTACGCTAGCGTAACAACCCGATCAGCCTGAGCCGCAAACTCCGCGTCGTGTGTGGCGACGAGGAGGCTGCGTCCCTGATCGCACAACCGGCGCAGCGTGCCCGCGAGTGCAGTACGACGCGCCGGATCGAGCGCCGCGGTCGGCTCGTCCATGAGCAGCAGGGCAGGATCTGGCGCGAGTGCGCGGGCGATCGCGACCCGCTGGGCTTCACCGCCAGACAATTGACTTGGCTTGGCGCCCGCGCGCGCGCCAACGTCGAGCGACGCAAGCAGCGTCGCGGCGATCGCATCCGAGTCGGCGCGGGTCTTTCCCAACACGTGCCGCAGCGCCAGGGTGACGTTGTCGAGCGCCGTGAGGTGCTCGAACAGCGCATGGCCCTGGAATACGAACCCCACCCGGCGCCGCAGTGGCACGAGACGTGACTCGGGTGGCACGGGTCCCGGACCGAGCGCAAACCCATCGATGACGATCGTGCCAGCATCGAACGGGTGGAGGGCGGCCACCGCGCGCAGCGCCGTGGTCTTGCCGACGCCCGATGGACCCATCAGCGCGACGATCTCGCCGCGAGCGACCTCCAGCGTCAGCGCCCGCAGCACGTCCCGACTGTCATAGCGGACGCGAAGCCGATCGATCGCGAGCAGCGCCCCTCCCCCGCCGCCCCGCCCCCCCCGCCCCGCTCCGATCATGCCACCCGCCAGCGCCGTTCCAGCCGGCGCGCCAGCCGCGCCAGCGGCAGCGACATCGCGAGGTACACGGCGGCGCACAGCACTCCAGGCACGAGCCAGCTCCCCACGTTGGTCGCGTAGATCGCCGTCTGCTTTGTCAGCTCGACGACCGTGATGACCGAGACGAGTGCGGAGTCCTTGAGGAGCGCAACGAAGTCGTTGGTCATCGGCGCGAGCGCGTAGCGCAGAGCTTGCGGTCCGCGCACGAGGCGCAGGATCTGCATTTCGGAGAATCCGAGGGTGCGTCCGGCCTCGAGCTGCGCCCGGGGGACCGCCTCGAGCGCGCCGCGATAGATCTCCGCTTCATACGCGGCGTAGTTGAGGCCGAGCGCGAGAACGGCCGCGAGGAACGCCGGCAGACGCACCACACCCACCAATCCGTAGTAGATGACGAAGAGTTGTAGGAGCAGCGGCGTGCCGCGAATGACCTCGATGTATACAGTCGTCAGCATGCGCAGCCACACGGGCCCGTACAGTCGGCCGGATGCGAGCGTGAGCCCGACAATGACTGCCAGGGCCATCGACAACACCGAGACGAGGAGCGTCACGACCGCGGCGCGCGCGAGTGACGGGAGGTAGGCGATTGCCTGAGCCAGCCCTGTCGTCCGTGCCGCGCCTGCGGCCGGTGGCGTCTTTGCGCGCAGAACCCGGTCGAACAGTACACCCTGGCTGTCATCCCACACGTTCCAGCGACGGAAGATCTGCTCCAGGGTGCCGTCGCGCATCGCTTCTCGCAGGACCGCGTCTACCGAGTCGCGCAGCGCGGAGTCCGCCCGCGCGAGCACGGCCACGTAGTGGCCGATGGCGACCGGCTGCGGCAGGATGACGAAGCCGGTGCCCCCCCGGCGGCGCAATGCTCGCTGCGCGATGATGTGATCCAGCAACACCGCATCCATCCGGCCTTGCACGAGGTCAGCGTAGGGATGGACGTCATCGTCGTAGGAAATCGGGATGATGCCGGTCGAGTCGCGCGCCGCGAGGAGCAGATCGTAGGCGATCGTCGAGCCGAGCGTCGCGACGCGCCGGCCGCGCAGATCCGCCAGACCGTGGATGCGGCTCGCGTCCTGTGGCCGTACGGCCAGCACATCGCGGAATTCGAAATAGGGGATCGTGACGGCATGTCGCGCGCGCCGCGCCGGTGTGTCCTCGACGCCGGAAAGACCGAGCGCGAAGTCCCCACGCTCGACTGACTGGTCGATGTTCGACCACTGAACCTGCACGAACCTGGCCCCCATCGTTCCACCGCCGAGTCCGCGCGCGATGCGCTCGGCGACTTCCACGTCGAAGCCGCGGACCCGCGCGGGATTCGCGGGGTCGGCTTCAACGAAGGGGGCGCCCCCTTCCGCATCTCCACCCCACACGAGCACCCGCGCCCCACCCGTTCGATCCTGCGCGGCGAGACTTGTGAAGAGGCAGAGCGCGAGCTTACAAGCTTGGGGGCTCGCCCTGATTAGCACGGTTCAGGTGGATGAGGATCTTTCATGCAGCCAGTTTGGCGGCATTCTGCTCAACCGCAAGACCTTCACGACGCGGCGCGCATCAGATTCGATTGACCGTCACCATGGCACCGAGTCCCTCGCGATTCGAGCGCGTCCCCGCATGAAACCTGTTTCGAACGCGTTCCGTCGGGTCCGTGACCCTCCCCCTCCCGAGCGAACGAGATCACGATGACTTCCAGAACCAACGCACGAATCGCCGGAATCGCGTACCTCCTGTACATCGCGGTCGCCTATCCCGCCATGGTGCTCTCCGATCGAGCCACGCGCGGAGACGGGATGGCGGCCAAGCTCGCGACCATGGCCGCACACACGACGGATGTGCGCGTCGCGGCCGTACTGTCGCTGCTCGGCTGCTTCTGCGCGCTCGTGCTGGCGGTGACACTGTATGCCATCACGCGCAACCAGGATCGCGATCTCGCGATGTTGGGCCTGACGTGTCGCGTCGCCGAGGGGATAACCGGAGCGGCATCCATCCCGACGACATTGGGACTGCTCGCGATCGTCACCACGGCCGGGGCCAACGCACCGGACCCCGCGGCGGCGCGCGCGCTCGGCACCTTCGTGCTCGCCCAGCCCTGGCTCATCGGCGCGACCTTCTTCGCCGTCGGGAGCACGCTCTTCTCCTGGCTGCTGTTGCGGGGTCGCATGGTGCCCCTCTGGCTGGCGTGGCTTGGTGTCATTGCATCTGCGCTGATCGCTGTCTGCCTGCCGCTGCAGCTCCTCGAGGTCCTGAGAAGACTGCCGACTCAGCTCATCTGGATACCGGTGGCCGTCTTCGAGCTGGTGCTCGCCGGTTGGCTCATCGTCAAAGGCGTCGCCGCGCCAGAGGGGTACCATGAACGACCCGCGTCGTAACGCCCGGCTCGCCGGCGCATTGTGGTTGGTTGTGATTGCCGTGAGTGTGATCAGCGTCATCACGCAAGCGGGACAACCGCGGCTCGCGTTCGCGGCCAATCAATTCGCGGGCGTGTGCTATCTGGGCGTCACCGTCCTCCTCTACGAGCTGTTCAAACCGGTGAGCGGGCTCCTGGCGCGGTTCGCGGCATATTGCGGCCTCGCGGGCGTCGCAAGTGGAGCGGCGGCGTCACTGATTCAATCGACCCCGCCGAACCGGGGGTTCTACGTCGCGATGGTATTGTTTGGTGTGCAGGTCATTTCGATCGGCTATCTGATCATGCGCTCGAGCTTGATTCCACGCATACTTGGGTTGCTGCTGGCGCTGGGGGGGTCGAGCTACGTGATCAACTCATTCACAAACTTTCTCTCACCCTCGCTGGGGGCTCACCTCGGGCCCTTCATCATTCCCATCGCGATTCTGGGAGAGGGCGCTCTGACACTTTGGCTGCTCGTGAAGACGGTGAACGTTTCATGACGTTCAAGCCTACGTTGTTGCGTCGCATCGCCATCCTGCTCAGCGTTTTCAACGTCGGCGGCGCGGGCTTCGCCGTTGCGTCCGGTGAGGCGTGGCATGCCGGTATTCACGTCTCGCTCGCCCGCGGCATTGGGAAGGCGTGCAGGGGCTTGTGCTGAGCGAAGAGATTCAGGTCAGCATCGCGGCGCAGGCCTGCCTGCTGACGCTTGCCCTCCCCGGAGAACCCTTCCCCGGTGTGCGCGAGATTCTCGTGTATCCCCGCACGTTCGTCCCGCGCCACGTGTGCGACCCACGGAAGTGGCTCCAGGCCAGCGAGCCCCAGCGCCCAGTCCCGTTGGAAGGCGAATCATGGGGCAACGGCGTCATGGTACTCTCGTGGGAGGCAGTGCGCGAGGGCGCTCGCAACCCCGGCGACGGGAGCAACGTCGTCCTCCACGAATTCGCGCATGAGCTCGACTACGAGCGCCATCTCACGGCCGGGCTCGAGCTCGCCGAGTTTGTGGGCTGCTCCGGCGCCACCATGGCGCCGAGCGTGCCCAATCCGGAGGAGTGGCGACGTGTTATTCAGGCGAGCTACGAACGCCTGAGTGAAAGAATCGCGGCCCATACGCCGAGCGCCCTGAATGAGTACGGCGGAACGAATGTCGCCGAGTTCTTTGCCGTGGCGACGGAGACGTTCTTCGAGAAGCCAGTGCAGCTCGCGCGTGAGGACCCGGACCTCTACGCACAGCTACGGAGCCTCTACCAGCAGGACCCTGCAGCCGTAGCTTAGACACATGAGTTTGCCTCTCGGCAAAGACTCGGACCCGTCGGCAGAGAATCTCTCCCAACAGGCCCATCGCCGTCTCATCGGCGTGCTGGGATTTTGCCTTCCGATCCTGCTCTATATCTTCGCGGGCCTTCTTCCCACCGCGGGATTGCCGTCCTGGAGAGTCCTGAGCTCCGTGAGCGTGTATTACTACACGGGCGGCGTGGCGGTTTTCATCGGCGTGCTATTTGCACTGGCGCTCTTCCTGCTCACATATCGCGGCTACAAGGGTGTCCTCGCCGACCGTGTGCTGGGATTCGTGGGCGGCACGGCCGCGATCCTCGTCGCCCTGTTTCCCACCACCGCGCCGCGCGGCCTCGTCGGACCATCATGGTGGAGTCCGTGGATGGCGGTTCTCCACTACGCGTCGGCGGTGACGTTGTTCGTTTCCTTCATCCTCTTCGCGATCTGGCTGTTTCGGAAATCCAATGTGCCGCGCCGTCGCGACCGGCCCCTGGAGAAACGCCGCCGGGACGATATCTGTCTGGCCAGTGGGATCGTCATGATTGTGAGCGTGCTCTGGGCCGCCAGCTCCGTCGTCACGCATGCGCCCATCTTTTGGCCGGAGTCCATCGCCATCATTGCGTTCGCCGTATCCTGGCTGACAAAAGGCGAGATTCATAAGTCGGCGATCAGGATGATGCGGACGTTGCGACAAAGAATGCGTGGGGCTAGCGCTCCGGTTGTCCTGGGAGTGCTCCTGAGCACGCGGTTGGTTGTTCCCTCCGGCGCCCCGATCGAGCAGACGGAACAGGGACGGCGCCCCCCAGCCACACTCGCCGCGAGCTTCGATGGTCTTGGTGTGGGGCTCCAGGGGCCGCACGGCCGTTGGGAAGGACGCAACCCTTCCGATAACTCGCTTGCTGTGGGGCCGGACTACGTGGTCCAGATCGTCAACACGCGCATGGCGATCTTTCGCAAGAGCGGGGACATCGTCTATGGCCCCGTCCCCACGAGTACGGTCTTCAAGGGGTTCGGAGGAGCGTGCGAAGCGCACAACAACGGCGACGCCGTCGTGCGCTACGATCAGCTCGCGAATCGCTGGCTCATTGTAATGCCGGTCTTCACGCGCAGCCCCGAGCGCCCCGATCAGCCGGGCCTGTGGCAGGCGCAGCCGCAGGGCGGGGCGTACCTCAGTCCGCCTGGAGTGGCCGGCCAACCAGGCCCGGCGGCGCCGCTCTTCGTTCCGCCCACGGTCCCGCCCGCACCGCCCGAGCCGCCCGACACCGCCCGTCGCGTGCGGCCGCCGCGGCCACCGGAAGAAAAGGGGCCATACTCGATGTGCTATGCCGTGAGTACGAGCGCCGATCCGCTCGGCTCGTACTACCGCTACGAGTTTCTGCGACCGCTGTTCCCCGATTACCCGCGACCTGCGGTGTGGCCCGACGGCTACTACGTCCCGACGAGCACGGGCGACGAGGTGATCCAGAAGCACGCGTGCGTCGCGGATCGTCGCCACATGCTGTCGGGCGAACCCGCGACGGAACAGTGCGTCGTCATCGACGGGGTGAACTTTCTCAATAACGCCGATCTCGACGGGCAGGCGCTGCCACCAGAGGGTGCACCCAACATGATTCTCGCCGCCGGCGGCACCCAGCTGCGGGGCAATTTCGATGACGATGCCATCTACGCGTGGCAATTCTCCGTGAACTGGACCGACCCCTCACTGACCCGCGTGAGCGGGCCCCAGAAGATTGCCGTCGCGCCGTATCACTACTTGTGCGATGGCCAGCTGACGACGTGCGTGCGCCAGCCGGGCACCGACCAGCACCTCGACGCGCAGGGCGACAAGATCATGGCGCGCGTGGTGTATCGAAACATCAAGGGTCGCGAGTCCGTCGTCGCCGTGCATTCCGTGGCCACGAGGACCGGCGGGGGCGGCGTGCGGTGGTATGAGTTTACGGTTGCGAAGGACCGCAGCCTGCACTTGCGTCAGCAAGGCACGTATGCCCCCGACAGCCTCTATCGCTGGATGGCGAGTCCCGCGATCGATCGCGACGGCAACATCGGGATCGGGTATTCGTTCGGTGGCTCACCGCACTTTGCCGGACAGCGATTCGCCGCTCGTCTGGCCGGTGACCGTCTGGGTATGCTCACGTTGCACGAGACAGTCCTCGCGGAGGGGGAAGCTCCGCAAGCGAACACGATGCGCTGGGAGGATTACACCCAGACCGCGATCGATCCGAGTGACGATTGTACGATCTGGTACGTGGGCGACTATCTCAAGAAAGACGCCTTGACGTACTCGACACGCATCGGAGCGTTTCGACTGATTCCTTAAAACCTCGGAGCCTCCATGACGTCACCGCTGCTCGGCGAATTCCTCGGCACAATGGTTCTGATCCTCCTGGGCAATGGTGTCGTCGCCGGTGTTCTGCTCAAGGGCACGAAGGCCGAGGGGAGCGGCTGGATAGTGATCACGGCCGGCTGGGCATTCGCCGTGATGGCGGGCGTGTTCACGGCGATCGCGTGCGGCTCGAGCGACGCGCATTTGAATCCAGCGGTCACGTTGGGATTCGCGGCGCGCGCCGGCGACCTCTCGAAATTCGGGCCCTATTTCGTCGCGCAGCTCCTCGGAGCGATCGCCGGCGCCGCGCTCGTGTGGCTCCACTATCTGCCACACTGGAAAGGGACACCGGATGGCGCTCTCAAGCGCGCCTGTTTCTGCACCGCGCCCGCGATCCGTCAGTTCATCCCGAATTTGGTGAGTGAAGTGATTGGGACGTTCGTGCTCGTCTTTGTCGTCGGCGCGATCTTCTCGAAAGCCGTCGCGACGACCGGACCGGCCGCCGGGCTCGGTGCCTATCTCGTCGGGAGTCTCGTGTGGGGCATCGGGCTCTCGCTCGGAGGAACGACCGGGTATGCGATCAACCCGGCGCGCGACCTGGGACCACGCATCGCGCACGCGCTGCTGCCGGTCGCCGGCAAAGCGTCGTCGGATTGGAACTACGCCTCGATCCCGGTCGTCGGCCCCTTGCTGGGCGGCGTCCTCGCCGGGCTCGCCTTGCGCGTGCTCGGCGTACAGTGAAGAGCCTCCATACCGCGGCGCGAGTCGCGGCGGTCATCGGCGCCGTGGGGTCAGTGGCGTTGACGCTTTACGCCGGCCGCAGCAACAACTTGCCGTTTCTCATGGTGCTGATGGCTGGGTGGGTGTTCGCGCCGTTTTTTGGCTTCGCGCTCGCGAGCAAGGTTTCGGCGCGCTGGTCGCCGGCCGCGCGAACCGCTCTCGACGTCGGGATTGTGGTCATCGCCGTGGCGGCGCTCGGGATCTACGCGCGCGACGCGCTGCAGCCCCCGCCGCGGCGTGCGGTCGTCTACGTCCTCGTTCCCATCGTGTCGTGGCTGTTGCTGCTGGGGATTGCCGCCGCCGGGTTCGTGTCCCGCGGGCGAGACTCTCCTCCGCCAGCCCAGCGATGAGACTCATGATCTCGAACTGCTTGCTGCTCGCCGTCGCCGGTGGGCCGCCGCAGCAACAGTCGTGGATGTTTGGTCCGTTCGTAAAACCGGCGCAGCCGAACCCCGTCATTACCCCCGATGCAACTTCCCGCTTTCGCTCTCCCATCAGCGACAGCATCGTGGCGTGGGAGGAATACGCCACGTTCAATCCCGCCGCGGTTGTGCGCGATGGCAGGATCCTTCTCCTTTACCGCGCCGAGGACGCAAGCGGGCAGCAACAGATCGGCGGCCATACTTCACGCCTCGGCCTCGCGGAGAGCACGGACGGCCTGCACTTCACGCGCCGCGCCACTCCGGTGCTCTACCCAGACACGGACGCCCAACGACGGAATGAATGGCCCGGCGGCGTCGAGGACCCGCGGATCGTGGAGGCGGACGACAGCACGTACGTGCTCACGTATACACAATGGAATCGCGACGTGCCGCGCCTGGCGGTCGCGACATCGCGTGACCTGATCTCCTGGACCAAGCACGGCCCTGCCTTCGCCCGCGCGGCAGGCGGGAAGTACCTGCGCACGGAATCGAAGTCGGGCGCGATTCTGAGTCGTATCGCGGGCGATCGACTGATCGCGACCCGCGTGAACGGCAAGTACTGGATGTACTTCGGCGTTCCCGATCTCCGGATCGCGACATCCGAGAACTTGTTGGATTGGACGCCCGTAGAAGACTCGAGCGGGCAGGCGGTCAAAGTGCTATCGGCGCGTCCCGGCTACTTCGACTCCTGGCTGGTCGAGGCAGGACCGCCCGCGCTCCTCACGCCGGCGGGCATCCTCGTGGTCTACAATGCGGGAAGCCTCCCCTCGCGCACCTATTCCGCTGGCCAGGCGCTGTTCGATGCGCGCGATCCCACGAAACTGATTGCGCGGTCGGACAGCGCGTTCATCAAGCCGACCGAGCGCTACGAGCGGACGGGTCAGTACACCTCAGGCACGACCTTCGTCGAGGGACTGGTGCCTTTCAAGGGTCGCTGGTTCCTCTATTACGGCACGGCCGATTCACGCGTCGGCGTCGCCGTATGGAATCCGTAAAGACTACCGCACAACCAAGCCCGTCATCCTGACCACTTCAAAATCTGTCCCGTGCAGCCGCTTCATCGTGTCGATGTTGCCGTCGTTCCAGCGCGTGTCTGGGGCGCCACTCACGAAGAACGGGCCGCCATTGTCCGCGAGCATCATGCCGTACGTCTTCAGCGCCGTCAGGATCACCTGGACGTCGGCGGGAAAGCCCGAAATGTCGACGCCGGCCTTCAGCCGCACGCGCATCCCCATTGGAGGGAGAAATGAATCGGTTTGCGTGCTCGCGAAATGCCGCGCGGGCGGCACGTACGCGCGGCGGGTGACGGGGCAGGTGAAGCGCAGCGCGTGGGCGATCCGTCCCGCCGCGACTTCAGCGTAGCGCGCGAGACCGGGGAAGATGGGTAGCCCCGCGGCATCGGCGGACGTCCAGCCGTCCGGACGCAGCGCGTCTGAGCTGAGATCGAAAACCGCGCCGGAACCCGCCGTCCATGACGCCCCACCGCTGACGGAGTGCGCATCGAACAGCTCATACAGCATCCAGTTGTCCACGTCCACCACCAGCACATGGCGGTCGCCGCTCGCCGCTGCGCCACCCTCGATCGGCGCATCGGGGGGAATCGGATAGGGCCCCGGATCGCTCTCGTCCGCGTAGGCAAAGGATACCGGCACGCGCTGTTGCGAGCCGGAGACCGTGATGAACGGAATGCCCCACGGCGCGCCGCCGTAGACGGTGCCGAAGTCCGGATGCAAGCTCGCCGAACCGCCGCAGCGCGCGATCAGACTGTCGGACTTCGGATCGACCGAATCGGTCGAGATGTCCCGATTCCACGCATTGTCGGCAGGAAACACCGAACGCGCGGGCAGCGGTGGCGGCGGGGCCGGGGGTGGGCTGGGGCTGGTAGTGCCGTGACACGCCAGCCCCAGCGCCAGCGTGAGAGCGAACCAGCGTCTCATGCCCCCAAACTCCACCAGACCATGCCGCGTGGATGTGGTACCGGTCACCAGGCGACTGCGGCCCTGTCCAACTTCCGCGACCACAGGTATTTTGGCGCCCTCTCCCATGTCCAAAGTCAAAGTCGGCATCGTCGGCTCCCGCTTTCAGGCCGATTGCATCGCGGGCGCGGTGAAAGCGGTCCCGGAGGAAGCCGAGCTCGTGGCGGTGGCGTCGCCGACCAAGGGCCACGCGGCCGAATTCGCCAAGCGCCACGGCATCCCCCAGGGGGGGGCGTACACCGACTACCGCGACCTGCTGCGCGATCCGCAGGTCGAGCTGATCTCGATCACCGCGCCCAACCGCCTGCACGCCCAGATCACGATCGACGCTGCGAAAGCGGGGAAGCACGTCGTCTGCGAAAAGCCGCTGTGCATCACACTCGAGGAGGCCGACGCAATGATCGACGCCTGCCACAAGGCAGGCGTCTTGTTGCTGTACGCCGAGGAGCTGTTCTTCGCGCCGAAATACGTGAAGGCGAAACAGATCGCGGACGAAGGAGCGTTCGGGCGAGTACACTTGGTGAAGCAAGGTGAAAAGCATTCCGGGCCGCACTCGCCGTGGTTCTGGGACGTCGGCGAGTCGGGTGGCGGTGCGGTGATGGACCTGGGCTGCCACGGCATCGCCTTTTGCTGGTGGTTTCTCGGCAAGCCCAAGGTCAAGAGCGTGTACTCGCAGATGGCGACGCTGGTCCATCGCGATCGCACACAAGGCGAGGATGAAGCCATCACGATCATCGAATTCGAGAATGGCGCCGTCGGCATGGTGGAGAGCAGCTGGAACCGGCCCGGCGGCATGGACGACAGCATCGAGGTCTTCGGCGACAAAGGCCAGACGTACGCCGACATGCTGATGGGCAACGCCCTTCCGACGTACTCAGAAGTGGGCTTCGGCTACGCGGTCGAGAAAGCAGCGACCACCAAAGGTTGGTCGTACCCCGTGTTCGAGGAGCACTGGAATTACGGCTTCCCGCAGGAGATGCGGCACTTCGCCCGCTGCGTCCGCGGGAAGGAGACGCCGATTGCCGACGGCGAGACGGGGCGAGTGGTGCAGGAAGTGCTGTATGCCGCATATGCGTCGGCCGGACAGGGCCGCAAGGTTACGCTGCCGTTCCGGCCGAAAGGAGTGAAGAAACCCATCGATCTCTGGAAGAATCCGTAAATGCGCGCCATCGCGCTGCTGCTATTCGCCGCCGGATGCGCGAGTCAGGCACCGAACACCGACTGGCGTGTCGCGGGCGCCGATCCCGGGAATACGCGCTTTTCTCCGCTCGATCAGATCAATACGAGCAACGTGGCGCAGCTGCGGGTCGCGTGGGTCTACCGCACCGGCGATCTCGCAGCGGATCAGCACGGGGAAATCCAGGCAACGCCGATCGTCGTCGACGGCGTCCTCTACACGACCACACCTGCGCTCGCCGTCGTCGCGCTCCACGCCGAGCGCGGCACGCTGATTTGGCGGTTCGATCCACGCACCACGCACGACGCACGACGTACGGACTTGTCCCACGTCAACCGCGGTGTGGTCTACTGGGCCGATGCCGGCGACCAGCGCATCTTTTTCACCGCCGGCCGCAGGCTCTACGGTCTCGATGCCCACACTGGCCGCCCCATTGCGACGTTTGGCGATTCAGGCTCCGTGGATCTCGCCGCTGGCCTGTCGCGCGCCATCGGCGATGCCTATCTCGTCGCGACGAGTCCCGGTGCGATCTCCAAGGATCTGCTCATCCAGGGCATGCGGGTGGGGGAGGAAGAAGGCTCCGCGCCGGGCGACCTCCGAGCGTATGACGTCCGCACCGGTGCGATCCGCTGGACGTTTCACACGATTCCGCACCCCGGCGAGTTCGGCTACGAGACGTGGCCCGCTGGCGCCTGGCAGGCGGCGGGCGGTGCCAACAGTTGGGCCGGCCTGTCCGTCGATACGGGACGAGGCATCGTCTACGTGCCGACAGGCTCGGCGACGCCAGACTTCTACGGCGGCGCGCGCATCGGGGCGAACCTGTTCGCGAACTCGCTCCTCGCGCTGGACGCCGCGACCGGGAAGCGGCTGTGGCATTTCCAGACCGTGCATCACGACCTGTGGGACCGTGACCTTCCCGCCGTACCGAATTTCGTGACGGTCACGCGCGCCGGTCTGCGCGTGGATGCCGTCGCACAGATCGCCAAGAGCGGGTTCGTTTTCCTGTTCGATCGGCAGTCGGGCAAACCGCTGTTCGACATCGCAGAGCGTGCGGTCCCCGCCTCCGATCTGCGCGGGGAGCGCGCGTGGCCGACTCAGCCGTTCCCGCTGAAACCGGCGCCGTTCGCACGCCAAACGATCACGGCTGCGGATGTCACCGAGCAGCTGCAACGCTTCCGGACGTTGCGGAGCGCCTTTTTCGCGCCGCCCAGCCGGCAGGGGAGCATCGTGCTGCCCGGCTTCGACGGCGGCGGTGAGTGGGGCGGGGCGGCGGTGGATCCGGAAACGGCCACGCTGTACGTGAATGGGAGCGACGTGCCGTGGATCGCGGCGATGCGTGAGCCAGCGCATCTACCGCCGAATCCCGGCGCGCCACGACCCGGTCCGGCCGTATATGCCACCACCTGCGCAGCATGCCACGGTGCCGATCGCCGCGGTCGCGACCGAGCGCCGTCGCTCATCGGCGTCAGGGGGCGTCTGTCGCCGCGGGACGTGCGCCAGATCCTGGACTGGGGCCGTGGGTTCATGCCGTCCTTCGCCAGTCTGCCGTTGGTCGACAAGGCGGCACTGCTGCAATACCTGGGATATGCGGTCGCCGCGGCGGACACGGCGGGATGGAGATCGCCGCCCAGGGCGGCGTCTCCCTACGAATTCGTTGGCTACGAGCGCTGGCGCGACACCAGCGGGTATCCGGCCATCAGACCGCCGTGGGGCACGCTCAGCGCCATCGATCTCAACACCGGGGAATACCGCTGGCGCATCCCGCTCGGCGAGTTCGCCGCGCTCACCGCGCGCGGCATGCCGATCACCGGCACGGAGCAGTATGGCGGGCCGATCGCGACGCGCGGCGGGCTGCTGTTCATCGCCGCGACGCAGGATGCGAAGTTTCGCGCGTTCGACAGGAGCACGGGCCGCTTGCTCTGGGAAGCGACGCTGCCGGCGCCCGGCTACGCGACGCCATGCACGTTCGCAGTCGGCGGCAAGCAGTTTGTCGTCGTAGCGGCGGCTGGCGGTAAATTGGGATCGAAGTCGAGTGATACCTATGTGGCGTACAGCCTGCCGTAGAGGGGCGCGATGGTCATTCAGCTAAAGAAAGGCCGCGACGGCCCAGCAACACTCGCCTGCGTCAGGGTCGATGGGACGCGCACCTGGGGCAAGGAGCATCTGTTCTTCCCCGTACACGACATTACCCATTGCGCCGTTGAAAGCGTGCTCGGCTTCGACCAAGCGTTCTTCGGGTTGATCGCGGCGGGGTGGGACATCGACGATTTCGAGAAACCGGGGGCGAGCCGGAGAATGCCATTCCAGGCACTGGTCGCCGAGCACGTTGTCGGCGTCTTCGATCGCGAGCGCGCGCTGCCCGCACCGCTGACCGTTGCGGAATTCAACGAGACGGTGCTCGCGAGCCTGCCGCCGCTTCAGCGCGAAGTATTCAAACCCCTTACCGACGCCCAGGTCTCGCAAGTGCGTGAGTTGCGGAGCACATTGGAGGCTCGTTGGCACGCGCTACCGGTGGGCGCGACTATGGAGGTAACATTCCCCGCACGATGATCCCGAAGGTGCGTAGCTACTTCACCTCGACGCCTCC
>Ga0209161_10000079_pt1 | contig 65945 bp, 60 predicted proteins | sample GraSoiAngelo_155_FD_186169 | JGI IMG/M metagenome (GOLD analysis project Ga0209161, IMG submission 186169) | Grasslands soil microbial communities from the Angelo Coastal Reserve, California, USA - 14_1009_13_30cm (SPAdes) (version 2) | ecosystem: Environmental > Terrestrial > Soil > Grasslands... | reverse complement strand
GAGGTCGTAGATCGTGACGATGTTGGAGTGTTGCAGTACGCCGGCGGCGCGCGCCTCGCGCAGGAAGCGCTCACGGATGTCGCCGGTGCGGCTCACCTTGGCAGGAAGGAGCTTGAGGGCGACGTAGCGTCGCAGGACGGAGTCGTAGGCCTTCCACACGACGCCCATGGCGCCCTCGCCGATGAGCTCGTGCAGCTCGAACTTGCCGAGGCGCCGGTACTGCTTGGCTTGGGTCATCCGACCGGGTTTTGCACGGGACGTGCATAATGCGTGGCGGCCCCGGCCGGGGCAACGGGGTCAGCGTGTCGCCCAGTCGTACAGGCGCGCGAGACAGGCGCGGGCAGCCTCGTCTACGGGCACGTCGCGCCGCGGCAGCACCCGTTCCGCGACCCTGAGGAATCCGTCCCGGCGCATCCGCTCCGGCCCGCTGCCGCCCCAGGCGAAGGGCGGCACGTACTTCGGAGGCCGCACCGCGTCGAACACGTTGGCTCCCGCGCCGATCACGGTGCCCGTGCCGAGCAGCGTGCCGATCGCCGTCTTGGCGTGATCGCCGATCAGGCTGCCCAGGAACTGCAGCCCGGTCTCGAGCGCGGTGCCGTTCACGTCCAGGCGCACGGGCCCGTAGGTGTTCTTCAGGTCGGAGGTCACGGTGCCGGCGCCGAGGTTCACCCAGCGGCCGATCACCGAGTGGCCGACGAACCCGTCGTGGGCCTTGTTGGCGTAGCCGAGGAACACGCAGGTCGAGACTTCGCCGCGGATTTTGCAATACGGACCGATCGCCGAGGCCCGAATCGGCCCGCCCAAGAGCTGCGTGTTGGCCCCCACCCACAGCGGTCCCTCGAGTCGCGTCCCCGACTTCACGGCGACGCCGCTCTCCAGCACGATCGGCCCCGCCGCCGTGTCGAACACCACGCCGGGCTCGACGGCGGTCGCGTGCAGCGCGAGCCAGGCCGGCTCGCCGATGACCGTGCTGCCGCGCGGGATCGCGTCGCCGCCCTCGAGCCGCGTCGCGAGCTCTGCGCCGAGCAATCGCTCGAGCGCCGGCACCAGGTCGAACACGCCGCGCAGCACGAGTCCCGCCACCTCGAGCGCGGGGCCCGCGTCGCTGGGTCGCGTCCAGGTGGAGCCCGGCCCGACCACCCAGCCGACCGTGCGCCCCGCGTGCGTGAGCCGGATGTCGCCGGCCGGGAACGCCGGTGCGAGCCCGCGCGGGGCGAACGCCGACGCGCCGATCACCGCGGGGCCATCGACGGGACGCAGTGCCGTGACCACGGGGACGCCGGGCTCGCGAAATCCGGCGAGATGCGGCAGCGCGAAGATGGCCGTGGTCTCCGCACCCACAAACGCCTCCCAGCTCTCGCGCACCAGCGCCGCGCCGACCCGTAGCTCCGACAGGGGCCGGATGCCGGCGAACGGCGCCCAGGCCGGCGTGGGCTCCGGATCGAGCAGGTGCAGGGTGTGCGTCACAGCCGCTGCACCAGTTCCTTCAGGCGGTCCGCGTGGCCGGTCGGCATCACCAGGGTGTGGCCGTTCGCCCGCACGACGATCGTGTCCTCGAGCCCGATGACCGCGAGATGCTCGCTCTCCGCCCAGATGACCGAGCGCCGCACGTCGTCGGCCACCGTGGCGTTGCCCACGACGACGTTGCCGCGCGCGTCGGCCCGCCGGATGCGGAGCAGGGCGTCCCAGGATCCGATGTCGTCCCAGCGGAACGTACCCGTGACGACCGCGAGGCGCCGGGTGCGCTCGAGGACGGCGACGTCCACGGCCACGGGGCGCGCCTTGGCGAAGAACCCCGGGACGTCCCCCGCCGAGAGGGCGGGCCAGGCGTCGTGCAGCTCGCGCGCGTAGGCCCCGGCCTCTCCCAGGAACCGGGCGACTCCCCAGGCGAACAGGCCCGTGTTCCACAGCGCGCCCCGCCGCCGCAGCAGCATCGCGCGCGCCGCGCTCGGCTTCTCGACGAAACGACGCACCGCGCGGGCGCTGCCCAGCGACTTGCCCGGCACGATGTAGCCGTATGCGGTCTCATTGCGGCTCGGCTTGACGCCGACGGTCACGAGGACGTCGTACTCCGCCGCGACGCCCAGGGCGTTGCGGGCCGCGGCGCGGAACGCGCGGTCGTCGCCCACGGCCCAGTCGGCGTGCAGCGACAGCATCTGCGCCCCGGGGTCGTGGCGCGAGATCCACTGCGCCGCCCAGGCGAGCGCCGGGGCGGTAGAGGCGGCGCGGGGCTCGACCAGCACCTGCGTGCGCGGCACCTGGGGCACGAGCGCCGCGATCCGCTCGGCGAGCAGGGCCCCGGTGATGATCAGGATACGCTCCGGCGGCACCAGGCCCTCCAGGCGCTCGACCGCCTGCACCACGAGGGGGCGGTCGCCGGCGAGCGGGAGCAGTTGCTTGGGGCGCTCGGGCGTGGAGAGCGGCCAGAAGCGCGTGCCCGAGCCGCCCGCCACGATCGCCGCCCAGGGAGTCATGCGGACTCGCCCCCGCCGGGCGGCGCGTCCCCCAGCATCGCGGCGATGCGGGCGGTGAGCTTGGTGGGGCTGAAGGGCTTGGTCAGGAGCGCGGCGCCCAATCGCTCCGCCTCGGCGAGCACGCGCTCTTCTCCTTCGGCGGTGAGCACCATGACCGGCAGCGCCCGCGTACCGGCGGCGCTGCGCAGCTCCCGCAGCAGGTCGAGCCCGGAGCCGTCGGGGAGATGGAGATCGAGCAGCAGGCCGTCGGGCGGCCCGTCGCGGCCCGAGAGCGAGCGGCGCGCGTCGGCGAGCGTGCGCGCCAGACTCACCCGATAGCCGTGGTGCTCGAGGTGCGGACGGAGCAGGAGCCCGATGTGCGGCTCATCGTCCACGACGAGGAGGTGCCGCGGGGAGGAGGCCACCCGGCGCTCCGGTCAGAGCAGGCCGGCGATGGCGGAGCGGTGACGGCGGAGGTCGTAGAGCAGCGCGCCCACGTTGGTGGACGGCTGGACCAGCATCACCAGCAGCGCGTCGGCGTTGAGCACCGAGACGAGGGCGATGCCGGCGCCGAATTCGAGCACTCCCGTGCCGAACTCCCCGCGTCCACCGGCCTGACCCAGCTGAGCCATGCTGGTGATCACCGACGGTAGCAGCGCGGCGAGCCCGTCCGCGTCGACGCCGTCCTTGGTGCGCGAATCGATCGGCAGCCCGTCCCGACGGCTGACGACCACCACGGCGTCCACGCCGGCGCGGCGGCTGAGCGCTTCGACCACGTCGCGGATCGTCGCCATACGGCGGCCAAGCTAGGTTTCGGCGAAAGCGAAGTCAAGCAGCCACCGTGGGTTGACCCACTCGGACGCGCGCCAGTATCTTCCCCGGCACCGCATGCCTCCCCACCACCGGTTCGCCGCGCGCGCGCTCGCCGGCGCCGTCCTCCTTGCGCTCGCCGCGTGCAGCGAGCCGCTGGGGTTGCCCCCGCCGGTGCTGTCGAACGTCGTGGACCAGATCTCTCTGTTCGCCCTCGAGGGGACGCCGCTCACGACGCCGTCCGCCTACAAGTTGAGCGGGCGGCAGCTCGTCCGCACCGACCAATCGGCGGACTTCGATTTCGCGTTCAACATCGACGCATCGAACCGCCCCGTGCTGTTGCCCACGGGCGCGGTCGGCCTGCCCCAGGGCTCCGGCATTCAAGTCGCCACGCAGGGCTTCGACGCGCTCACCGTCGCGCCCACCGGCGGTTACGTGCTGGATCAACCGGTCGCGGTGGACGTCGACGTCGTGGCGCTGGTGCGCTCGCGCACCTTGGGCTGCTCCTTCGGTCTGAGCGTGCCCCTGTACGCCAAGCTCCATGTCCTCACCGTCGATTTGGTCGCCCGCCGCATCGATTTCGAGATCCTGGTCGACCAGAACTGCGGCTACCGGGGTCTTGAGACGGGTTTTCCCCTGAAGTAGCGCCGTGATCGACCTCAAGCTGCTGCGCGCCTCACCCGACCAGGTGCGGAGCGCGCTCGCCCGCCGCGGCGACACCGGCGTGACCAGGCTGCTCGACGAGCTGGAGGCGCTCGACATGCGACGGCGCGCGCTCGCGGGTCAGCTCGATCAGCTCAAGGCGGAGCGCAACGAGGCCGCGAAGGCGGACGGCCGCATGATGAAGGAGAAGGGCGCTCTACCGGCGGACGTCGTGGCCCAGCGCAAGCGGCTGGGCGAGCGCATCGGCGCCCTCGAAGCCGAGCTGCGCGACGTCGAGACGGCGCTCGAGGCGAAAGCCCTGTACGTCCCGAATCTCCCGCTCCCCGAGCTGCCGGACGGCGACGCGTCCCATAACGCGGTCGTCCGCAGCTGGGGGGCGCCCGCGGAGGGAGGAGGGCGCCCGCACTGGGAGATCGCCGAGCGGCTGGGGATCCTCGACCTACGGCGCGGCGCGCTGCTCTCGGGGTCGGGGTTCCCGGTGTTCGTCGGCCAGGGTGCGCGCCTCGTCCGAGCGCTCGTCCAGTTGATGCTGGACCTGCATACGCGCGAGCACGGCTACATCGAAGTGGAGCCGCCCGTCCTGGTGCGGCGGGACATGCTGCAGGGCACGGGACAGCTACCGAAATTCGAGGAGGACGTCTACAAGACCGTGCCGGACGACCTGTTCCTCGTGCCCACGGCCGAGGTGCCGCTCACGAACCTGCATCGCGACGAGATCCTCGACGGCGCCAAGCTGCCGCTCGCCTACACCGCGTACACGCCCTGCTTCCGGCGGGAAGCCGGTGCGCACGGCAAGGACACGCGCGGCCTGCTGCGCGTGCACCAGTTCGACAAGGTGGAGCTGGTGCGCTTCGTGCGCGCGGCCGACTCGGCGCGCGAGCACGAGCTGATGACGGGCCACGCCGAGACGGTGCTGCAGCGCCTCGAGCTGCCGTACCGGGTGGTGCTGCTCGCCGCCCGGGACGTTGGGTTCACCAGCGCCAAGACATACGATCTCGAGGCGTGGGCCCCCGGCGTGGGGCAGTGGCTCGAAGTGTCGAGCTCGAGCAGCTTCACCGATTACCAGGCGCGCCGCGCCAACATCCGCTGCCGCCTCAAGCCGGGCGACAAGCCGGAGTTCGTCCACACGCTGAATGCGTCGGGCGTGGCGCTGCCCCGCACCCTCGCCGCTCTGCTGGAGACGCGTCAGCAGCCAGACGGCTCGGTCACGATTCCGGCCGCCCTGGTGCCCTATCTCGGAACCGACCGTCTGGTTCCCCCCGGTGGCGGATAGCGACCTGCGCCGCCGGGCGGGCCCCCGCGCGGTGGTGGTGCTCGCGCTGCTGCTGGGCGGCATCACGGTCGGCTACACGTGGGTGGTGGCGCGGCACCTGCGCGACGACGCGCGCGACACGAGCCGCCTGTTGGGGCGCGTGTTCGCTGGCCTGAACGACCCGCGCCCCGACGCCGCGACCGACGCGCTGCTCGACCTCGCCGCGCAGGTACGGGCGCTCGGCATCCCCATCGCCATCACCGACGCGGCGGGGCGGGTCACGGCGATGGACAACGTGCCGCCCCACATCGCCGGGCCGGACGACACGGCGGGGCTGCGCGACTGGATCACGCGGCTCGACGCGGTGAACGCGCCGCTCGTCCAGCCCGGGGTCGGCACCATCCACTACGGCCCGCTCCCCGTGGCCATGCAGTTCACCGAGCTCGCCGCGCTCCAGGGCGCCGTGTTCCTGTGCCTGGGGTGGCTCGCGGCGTGGGCCTACCGCCAGCGCCTCGCCGCCACGCGCGATCGCCTGTGGGTGGCGATGGCGCGCGAGTCGGCGCACCAGCTCGGCACCCCGCTCATGAGCCTCACGGGATGGATTGCCTACCTGCGGGAACATCCGGGTACCACGGGTGGGGAGTTGGTCGAGCATCTTCAGGCCGACACCGAGCGGCTGGAGCGTGTGGCCAAGCGGTTCGAGCGCATCGGGCGCCCCGTGCGGCAGGAGCCGGTGGGGCTCGGCGCTGTGGCGGAGCGCGTGGTGAGCTATTTCCGGCCCCGCCTGCCCACGCTGGCGAACGCGGTCCGGCTGGACCTCGTGGCCACGGGCCCCGGACCGACGGCGCTCGGTGACCCCGTCCTGATCGAGTGGGCCGTGGAGGCGCTCGTGAAGAACGCCATCGACGCGCTGAGCGGGCGCGGCGGGCGCATCGAGGTGCGCGTGGAGGCACACGACCGCATCGCGCGGGTGCGGGTGCGCGACGACGGTCCCGGCGTGCCGGCGGCCGTGCGGCCGCAGCTGTTCGAGCCGGGCGTCTCCACCAAGCCGGGGGGGTGGGGGATCGGCCTGGCGCTGGCGCGCCGCATCGTCGAGCAGCAGCACCACGGCCGCATCCAGTACCAACCCGCCGCCGCCGCGGCAGGGAGCGAGTTCGTGCTCGAGTTTCCGCTCGTGGCGACGCCGTGACGTTGGCGCTCAATCCCCAACAGGAAGCCGCCGTGCGCCATCCTGGAGGCCCGCTGCTCGTGCTCGCGGGGGCGGGATCGGGGAAGACGCGCGTGCTCACGGCACGCATCGCCCACCTCATCCGGGACCGCGGGCTGGCGCCGCAGCGGATCTTCGCGGTCACCTTCACCAACAAGGCCGCAGGGGAGATGCGGGCCCGCGTCGCCGCGCTGCTCGGCGCCGATCCCCGGGGCCTCTGGATCGGGACCTTCCACGCGCTCGCGGCCCGCCTGCTGCGGCGGGAGGCGGCCCACCTCGGCTTCGGGTCCAACTTCACGATCTACGACGCGGACGACTCCGAGTCCTTCATCAGACGCCTGCTGGACCAGCGGGGACTGTCGCCCAAGGCCAATCCACCGCGCGCCGTCCACGCCTTGATCTCCGCCGCCAAGAACCGCATGATCGCGCCCGAGGAGTTCGCCGTCACCGCCGACGGTCCGCTGGTGCGGGCGGCGGCCGAGGTGTACGCGGCGCTCGGCCCCGCACTCAAGCAGGCCAACGCGATGGACTTCGACGACCTGCTGCTGCATCCGCTGCAGCTGTTCCGCGAGCACCCGGATCGCCTCAGCTACTGGCAGCACCGCTTCGAGCACGTGCTGGTGGACGAGTTTCAGGACACGAACTCCGCCCAGTACCGGCTGGTGAAGCTGCTCGCCGCCCCGCACGGGAACCTGTGCGTGGTGGGCGACGACGATCAGGCGATCTACGGCTGGCGCGGCGCCGACGTGCGCCACATGCTCGCGTTCCAGCAGGACTTCCCCGGCACGACACTGATCAAGCTGGAGCAGAACTACCGCTCGACCCAGGTGATCCTCGACGCTGCGAACGGCGTGATCGCCGGGAACGTGCAGCGGCTCGGCAAGACGCTGTTCACGGCGAAGCAGGGCGGCGAGACCGTCACCCTGCTCACCGCCGCCGACGAGCGGGACGAGGCCGAGTGGCTCGCCGCAGAGCTCGTGCGGCGAGCCGCGGAGACGGACGTGCCGCACGAAGGGATGGCGATCCTCTACCGCACCAACGCCCAATCCCGGGCGCTGGAGGAGACGTTCCGCCGCCGCGGCATCCCCTACCGTCTCGTGGGCGCGGTCAGCTTCTACGAGCGCCGCGAGGTGAAGGACCTGCTCGCCTACCTGCGGCTCGTTGCGAATCCGGCGGACGACGAGGCCTTCCTCAGGGTCGTGAACGTGCCCCGGCGTGGGATCGGGGAGGCGTCGCTCGCTCAGCTGATCCGCACCGCGGCTCAGTGGGGCAAGCCGCTGCTCGCCGTCGTCGCCACGGCCGAGCGGGTGCCCGATCTGCGCCCCAACGTGCGGCAGGCGTTCGCGGGGGTGGCGCGGCTGGTCGAGGAAGTGCGCGCGCGCTTTGGCGAAGCAGACCCGGCGACCGTGCTCGAGGCAGTGATCGACGTCGTGGGCTACGAGCAGTACCTGGCCGAGGAGGGGGCGGAGGGGATCGAGCGGCTGGACAACGTGCGCGAGCTCGTGGCCGGGGCCGCGGAATGGGCGGAGGAGGCAGCCACCGACGGTGATGAGGCCGGGGAAGACGGAGCCCTAAAGGACTCCCTGACGGTCGGGGGGGAGGGGGGGACTACTCTGCTCCAGCGTTATCTCACGCAGGTCGCGCTGGTCACACCGGCCGACGACCGCGGCAGCGGGGCAGCGAACGGAGTGACGCTGATGACGGTCCACATGGCGAAGGGGCTGGAGTGGCCGGTGGTCGCGCTCGCCGGGCTCGAGGACGGTCTCTTCCCGCTCGGCCGGGCGAGCGGCGAGCCGGGCGGGCTCGAAGAGGAGCGGCGGCTGTGCTACGTGGGTCTCACGCGCGCGCGCGAAAAATTGTATCTCTCATGGGCGCGCACGCGGTACCGCAACGGTCGCTTCGAGCTGGCCGAGCCGTCGCGGTTCCTCGAGGCCGTGCCGGCGACGGTCGTGGAAGAGCGGACCACGACGCCCCGGTGGGATCGGGCCGCCGCGTTCGCCCAGCGGGCGGCGCGGGCGCGGCGGGTGCCGCTCGAGCCCGAAGAGCCCGCGTGGGCAGTGGAGGCGGTGTCGCAGGACGCGCCGCGCTACGTCGCGGGCGAGCGAGTCCGGCACCGGAAGTTCGGCAGCGGCGTGGTGCGCGCCGTGTCGGGCTCCGGCCGCAGCCTGAAGGTCACGGTCGCCTTCGACGACCAGGAGATCGGTACCAAACAGCTGCTCGTCGCGTACGCGGGCCTCGAGCGGGACTGGGAGAGCGCATGAGCGTGACGCGGGATGACGTGTTGAAGATCGCCCAGCTCGCGGAGCTCGACGTGGACGAGGCGACGCTGCCCCTGCTGGCGGAGCAGATGTCGCGCATCCTCGATTACGTCGCGCAAATCGGCGCCGTGGCGGCGAGCGAGGGCGCACGGCCCTTCGTGCCGGGTCCCGACGCCGCGCGCTTCCGCCCCGACGAGGTGAGGCCCTGGCCGCTCGCGTTCGGCCCCCAGAAGCTCGCGCCCGCCTTCAAGGACGGGTTTTTCCTCGTGCCGAAACTGGGCCAGTTCGAGGAGGCACAGGGGCTCGAGTGAGCGATCCGGCGGAGGCGCTCGCGAGCGCCAAGGCGGCGGCCGACCGCATCGTCAAGGCCAAGCGCCTCAACGCGATGCTGACCCCGCCGAAGGAGCTGCGGAAGTCGCTGGACCAGCAGGCGAAGGCCGCCCACCCGTCCGGCGTCCTCTATGGCATGTCGGTCGCCGTGAAGGACAACATCTGCACCCTCGAATTCACGACGACCTGCGGCTCCAAGATCCTCGAGGGCTACCGCTCCCCCTACGAGGCCACCGCCGTCGCGAAGCTCAAGGCGGCGGGCGCGCTGGTCGCGGGGAAGACGAACTGCGACGAGTTCGCGATGGGCTCGTCCACGGAACACTCGGCATACGGTCGGGTGCTGCACCCGCTCGACAAGCATCGCGTGCCGGGGGGCTCGTCCGGCGGGTCCGCGGCCCTCGTGGCGGCGGGCGCGGTGCCGGCGGCGCTCGGCTCGGAAACGGGCGGCTCCGTGCGCCAGCCGGCGTCGCTGTGCGGCGTGGTCGGCATCAAGCCCACCTACGGGCGGGTGTCGCGCTACGGGCTCGTTGCCTTCGGCTCGTCGCTCGATCAGATCGGGGTGATGGGGCGCAGCGTGCACGACGCCGCGCGGGTGCTGTCGGTGATCAGCGGCCGGGACACGAGGGACGCCACGTGCGAGGACCGCGATCCGCTCCGGCTCCCCACCGTCCCCGAGTCGCTGCAGGGGTTCGTAATCGGGATCCCGAAGGAGTACTTCCCCGCCGATCTCGACCCTGCCGTGCGGCGCGCCTGCGACCGGGCGATCCGCCTGTTGCGGGAGCTCGGGGCCGCGATGCGCGAGGTGTCGCTGCCGCACACGCCGTACGCGGTCCCGACCTACTATATCATCGCGCCGGCGGAGGCGTCCTCCAACCTGGCGCGCTACGACGGCGCGCGCTACGGGCCGCGCTTCGACGGCCAGGTCGATGTGCGCGCGCTATACCGGGGCACGCGCGGCGCCGGGTTCGGGCCCGAAGTGCGGCGTCGAATCCTCGTGGGGACCTACGTGCTGTCGTCCGGCTACTACGACGCCTATTACCGCAAGGCGCAGCAGATGCGGGCGCTCATCGCCCAGGACTTCCGCAACGTGTTCGACCGCGGCGTGGACCTGTTGTTCACGCCGACGACGCCCACGCCCGCCTTCAAGGCCGGGGAGAGGCTTGCCGACCCCGTGGCGATGTACCTGTCCGACATCTTCACGGTCACCGCGAACCTCGCCGGCTTGCCCGCGCTGTCGCTGCCGATCGGCCGCATCAAGGGCCTGCCGATCGGCGGGCAGCTCATCGGTCAGGCGTTCCTCGAGGACGAGATGATCGAGGCCGCCTACGCGATCGAGCGCGTGTTCCCGGCGGCGGAGGAGGCGTGATGGGGGGGGCGAACGCGTGGGAGACGGTGATCGGGCTCGAGACGCACGTGCAGCTGCGCACCAACTCGAAGATGTTCTGCGGCTGCTCCGCAGCCTTCGGGGCGCCGCCCAACACGAACGTCTGCCCCGTCTGCCTGGGGCTGCCCGGTGCGCTCCCGGTGCCGAACGAGCAGGCGATCCGGCTCGCCGTACGCGCCGCGCTCGCCTTGAACGGCACCGTCCACCCGAAGAGCGTGTTCGCCCGCAAGAACTATTTCTATCCGGACCTGCCGAAGGGCTACCAGATCTCGCAGTTCGACCAGCCCCTCGCGACGGACGGCTCGCTCGTGTTCCTCTCGCCTGACCGCGGCGTCGTCACGGTGTCGATCGTGCGCCTGCACGTGGAGGAGGACGCCGGCAAGTCGCTGCACGACCGCTTCCCGAAGCAGACGGCGGTGGATCTGAACCGCTGCGGCGTGCCGCTCGTCGAGATCGTGACCGGGCCCGATCTGCGCTCGCCGCAGGAGGCGCGCGCCTATCTCCTGACGCTGAAGCAGGTGCTCGAGTACACCGGCGTCTCCGACTGCGACATGGAGAAGGGGAGCTTGCGCGTGGACGCGAACGTCTCCGTGCGCCGCGTAGGGGAAACGGCCCTCGGCACCAAGGTCGAGGTGAAGAACATCAACTCCTTCGCCTACGTCGAGAAGGCGCTCACCGTGGAGCGCGATCGCCAGATCGCGCTGCGGGAGGCGGGCGGCACCGTGGTGCAGCAGACGATGCTGTACGACGCCAAGGAGAACGCGGTGCGACCGCAGCGCTCCAAGGAGGAGAGCCACGACTACCGCTATTTTCCGGACCCCGACCTGCCCCCGCTCGTGCTCTCGACCGAGCTCGTGGCGGAGCAGCAGGCGACGCTCCCGGAGCTGCCGGCGCGCAAGCGCGACCGCTTCGTCGCTCAGTACGCCCTGTCGCAGCAGGACGCGAGCGTGCTCACGGCGAGTCGCGCGGTCGCCGACTACTACGAAGCCGTGGTCCACGCCGGCGCGGACGCGAAGGCGGCGGCCAACTGGGTGATGGGCGAAGTGCTGGCGGACGCGAAGGCGCATGACGACCAGCTGCGCGCCTCTGCGGGCGCGCTCGCCCAGCTCATCGGGTTGGTGCGGGGCGGGACCCTGTCCCACCAGGCTGCGAAGCGCGTCTTCGGCGAGGTGGCCGATCGGGGCGGCGACCCGCGCAACGTGGCCGAGGCGCTTGGCCTCGTGCAGGTGGCGGACGCGGGCGTTCTCGCCGGCTGGGTGAGCGACGTGCTCGCGAGCCAGCCGCAGGAGGTTGCGCGCTACCGCAGTGGGGAGACGAGGCTGCTGCAGTTCTTCGTGGGGCAGGTCATGAAGGCCTCGCGCGGCAAGGCCGACCCGAAGCTGGCGCAGCGGGTGCTGGAGGAGAAGCTAACCGCCTGAGCGGTCGCGCCACGGCCGCTGCGCCTGCGACTCCTTCCAGTACGCGAGCGCCGGCGTCGGCAGGCCGAAGTGCTGCTCCGCCGTCGCCTCGAGCCGCTCCGGCTCGTGCCCCGCGCCCTCGTGCAGCGCCTGGCGCCGCATCCGCTTGGCCAGGAGCAGCGCCTGGTGCCCGGCCGGGTCGAGCCGGCGCGCCGCCGCATCCCGATCGCCCAGCGCCTCCATCACGTACTCGAACGCCACCGCCATATGGCGCTCCACGTCCGCGTCCGGGAGATCCCAGCGGCTGTTCTCGAGCATCAGCTGGAACGCCCACTGCCAGCTCTGGCTCTCCGTGAGCCGCACCATCCCGCGGAACAGGCGACGGCTGGTGCGCACGCTGAACAGCGTCGGCGAGATGATGGCGTCGAGGTGCGCGTCGCTCACGGCGTGGTCCTGCAGAATCAGCTGCTTCGCCTCGGCCGGGTAGGCCGTACCCAGGTGGGTCTCGAAACGGCTCTCCCAGTAGCTGTGGCCGAGGGCCGCCGTGCTCGACGTGAGCACGAGCTGGCGCGGCACGAAGAAGTTGTGGGCTACGCTGTCCGCGGCGAGGTGGGCGAGGTAGCCGTGCCCGAAGGCGCGTAACGGGTCGGTGGGGGCGAGGTCGAGGATCTCCTGCCCCACGTGCCAGGCGTGGCAATGGCGCCCCACGGGGGCGTACTTCTTCGCCATGGACGTGTCGGCCGCGATGTTGCCGTACAGAAAATCGTACGGGAACGCCCGCAGCAGGTCCGCGATCGCGGTCGGGAGCTGGTGCAGATTGGCGAGCACGGACTCGCCCAGGTAGACGTGCGTGCCTGGCGTCCAGGCGTGCGCCGCTCCCGGGAACAGCGCCAGCGCGACGAGCGCGAGGGCTAGGGCGCCGAGCGCGCGCCTCAGTGCTTCCTCCGCCCGCGCTTGAGCGCCCGCCGGCCCCAGTCCACGAGCGCGATCCCGCGCCGCACGCCGCGCAGCGTGGCGGCGACGTCCAGCACCGCCGACTCGACCTCCTCCTGGACGACGTCGAGCAGGGCGTCGAGATCCTGCAGCCGCGCTTCGGCCGCGTCTGCGGCCTTGACGATGCGGGCCCGCAGCTCCCGCGAGGTCCCCGCCAACCCTTCCGCTTCGGTGCGGATCGTCGCGACGAGCTGGCGCACGTCGCCCACGGCCGGGCCCGCGAGCTGCTCCAGCAGGCGGGCGAACTGCTCCAGCCGGCGCGCCGCCACGAGATGCGTCGCCGCCAGGACCACTCCGGCGGCCGCCAGCACGGCGAGGCTCAAGGCCCCCAACACGCCCACCCAGGTCGGCATCGCGGCTCAGTCCACGGGAGATTCGGCCGTAAGCTCGGGGCCCGGCGCCCGCTCTGTCAACGCCGTCGGCCGGAGCGCGAGGCGCATCAGGGGCGGGGCCGCGAGCTGCGCCAGGACCACGCCCACCACGATGGTCGTCAGGAGCGGGCGTCCCGTGCCCGACGTCGCGCCGTCCCCGAGGAGGAAGCTCGCGCCCAGGGCGACCGCGAGACCGCCCTGCGCGGTGGTCGCGAGGCCCAGCTGGGGCGGGATCGCGCCCAGCTGGAGCGGGTCGCGAGCGTAGCGCACGACTGCCCACTTCGCCGCGGTCCGCAGCGCCCACAGGATCGGGGCGGCCGCGAGCACCCAGACGGTGGGGAGGGCGAGCACGGCCCCGGTGATGATCAGGAACAGACCGTAGATGAGGTGCTCCCCAGCCGCGAGCAGTCCCCGCACGCGCCGCCGCAAGGGCGACCCGTTCACGATCAGCGCGGCGGCGAGGCCGCACACGACGAGGGGCGAGAGGTCCGCGGCGTAGCCGATGCCCGCGGCGAACAGCATCGCGCCGAGCAGGGCCACGCCCACGTGCTCGGGGTCCGGGCGGAGCCGAGTGAAGGAAAGGAACAGCATCCCCACGAGCGTCCCGCTCCCGATGGTCAGCGCAAGCCAGGCGAACCAGCCGTGCGTCGCGCCGCCCTCCCCGGACCCGCGCAGCGGGGAGATCGTGAGCGCGAGCGTCAGGGCGAGCGTGGCCCAGGCCGTCGCGAGCGTCGCCGCGAGCCCGAATACGCGAGCCACGCTGCGTCGCACCCCCAACGTCCGGGCGGCGAGCGCCACGGCTCCGGGCCCCGACGCCGCGGCTACGGTGCCGAGGGCGAGCACGGCGGGGAGGCGCGGCGTCCAGGCGGCGCCGAGCGCCGGGCGGGCGCGCGCCAGGAGCCAGGCAGCGAGCCCCACCACGAGGAGGACGGCGACCGCCTCGAGGCCGCTCAGGAGCCAGAGGCGGCGTGGAATGCGCGTCACGTAGCGGCGCTCGCAGCGGGCGCCGAGCAGCGCGCCGAGCCAGCCGAGCGTCAGTGCCGTGACCGGCGACAGGGCCCGCAGCGCGGCGGTGTCGAGCAGCTCGATCCCGGGCCCGAGCACGATGCCGAGCAGGAGGAGGGGCGTCCCGGCGGCGAACAGCACGTCGAGCGAGCGGGGCCGACGGGGCGGCAGCCGGGGCAGGCGTGTGGCGAGAACCCCGACGACCGCGAGCAACCCGAGCGCGAGAACGGGGCTCACGCGCGAACGTTCGCGCGCGCTTGACGCGAGCGCAAGCGCCGCCGTAGCTTGGCGGCCTATGGCTCCGGCGTTCTGCGTGACCGGCGGGCGTCCGCTCAAGGGAACGATCCGCCCGGCGGGGAACAAGAACGCGGCCCTGCCCATCCTCGCGGCCACGCTGCTGGCCGATGCGCCCTGCCGCATTGATAACGTCCCCAGGATCGGTGACGTGGAGACGATGCTCGCGCTGCTCGCCCATCTGGGCGCGGAGGTGCGCTGGACCGGCGATCACGCGGTCGAGATCGATCCCGCGCACGCCGCACCGCGCGAGCTCGACCCTGCATTGTGCGCCCGCATCCGGGCCTCCATCCTGCTCGCCGGGCCGATGCTCGCCCGCTTCGGCCGCGTCGCCCTGCCGCCCCCGGGCGGCGACGTGATCGGGCGCCGGCGCGTGGACACCCACCTCCTCGCCTTGGAACAGATGGGCGCCGAGATCACCGTGGGCGACAGCTACAAGTTCGAGGCACCGGCTCGGGGCCTGCGGCCGGCGGACATCTTCCTCGACGAGCCCAGCGTCACGGCCACCGAGAACGTCCTCATGGCTGCGGCGGCGACGCCCGGGACCACCGTGCTGCGCAACGCCGCGTCCGAGCCCCACGTGCAGGACCTGGCGCGGTTTCTCACCGGGCTCGGCGCCCAAGTGGAAGGAATCGGCACCAACACGCTCACCGTGCATGGCGGCAAGCTGCGGGGGGCGCCGGGTGTCGTCGGGCCCGACCACATCGAGATCGGCTCGTTCATCGGGCTCGCGGCCGCGACGAACGGCGCCATCACGATCGACGGTGTGCGCGCCGAGGACTTGCGGGCTACGCTGCTGGCGTTCGACCGATTGGGCGTGCGTCCCCGCCTCGACGGCGCCCAGCTCGTCGTGGACGACAACCAGGAGCGGCGCATCCGCGCGGACCTGGGCGGCCACGTGCCGGAGCTCGAGGACGGGCCCTGGCCCCAGTTCCCCGCGGACCTGATATCGATCGCGATCGTCGTGGCCACGCAGTGCGAGGGGCTGTTGCTCGTCTTCGAGAAGCTGTTCGAATCGCGGCTCTTCTTCGTCGACAAGCTCATCGGCATGGGGGCGCGCATCGTGCTGTGCGATCCGCACCGCGCGGTCATCGCCGGGCCCTCGCCGCTGCACGGCCAGGTCGTGGACAGCCCCGACATCCGGGCTGGCATGGCGATGCTGCTCGCCGCGCTCGCCGCGCGCGGCGACTCGGTGATCCACAACATCGGGCAGATCGAGCGAGGGTACGAGCGCATCGACGAGCGGCTGCGCGCCCTGGGGGCGCAGATCGAGAGAATCGAGGACGGCGGTAAGGCGGCTGGGCGGTTAGGCGGATAGGCGGTCAGAGTGCACGGCTCGACTAGCCGCCTAACCGCCTATCCGCCTAGTCTCCGCGAGCAGCCCGTCGCCGACCCCGCCGTCCCCCGTATGGAACTCGTCGACTGGGCGGAGCGCTACGGCCTCGTCGCGGGCATCACCACCCGCGAGCACGGCTTCAGCCTGGGCCTGTGGAGCGAGGAGAACGTGGGACAGGTGATGACCCGCTGGCGGGCGTTCCGTGCCGCCTTCCACGCGGCGTTTCCCGTCACCGTGCTGAGCCACCAGATCCACGGCAGCGCGGTGAGGTGGCACGACGAGCTCTCGGACGGGTGGCTGGTCCTGGACGGCGTGGACGGGCACGCCACACGGGCGCGCGGCGTGCTGCTCACCGTGACCGTGGCCGACTGCGTCCCCGTCTATCTCGCCGCGCCGACGACGGGCGCCGTGGCGCTGGTGCACGCGGGCTGGCGCGGCGCGTCGGCCGGGATCCTGGCGCGCGGCGTGGAGGTCTTGAAAGCGCGAGCGTTCGTGCGGGCCCAGGACATTATAATGCATTGTGGAGTTGGGATTTGCGGGCCGTGTTATGAAGTAGGTTCTGAAGTGCTGAGCCGCTTCACGGCTCGCACCGAGTCGGCGTCCGGCCACGTCGATCTGCGCGCGGTATTGGCGGGACAGGCAGGTGAGCTCGGGATTGAGCAGGTGACCGTCTCGCCGTGGTGCAGCGCGCACGACCGGGAGCACTTCTTCTCGCATCGGGCCTCGGATGGCCGCGACGGGCGGATGGTGGCGTACTTGGGCCTGCCCCGCGCTTGACACGAGGGGTCCGCCGGCTAGATTCCGGGCCGGTGAGCGGGCGAAGTTCGGCCCGCGCTTTTTTTTGCCATGCTCTCCGACAGTCTCGTCGAGCAGTTTCGGGTCCGCCTGGCAGCCTTGGGACTCGAGCTCGCTGACCTTCGCATCGGCGGCACGCCCAATCGGCCGCTGGCTCAAGTGCGCATCGAGTGGCCGCCGGCCGATCCGGGCACCCCTGAGCGGCGGGTGACGGTGGAGGATTGCGCGCGGGCGAGCCGCGCCCTCGAGGCGTGGCTCGACGCGGGCGGGCCGCTCGGGGGCCGCTATGTGCTCGAGGTCTCGAGCCCGGGCCTGGAACGGCCGCTCCGCTGGCATCGCCACTGGGTGCGGTTCGTGGGGCGGGACGTGCAGGCGACCGTGGCGGGGCTGGGGCGGGTCCGGGCCCGGATCGTGGACGTGCCGGACGAGCACACGGTGGTTCTCGAGCCCGCTGGGCGCGCGGCGCAAAGCGTGCGGCTCACGGACATCCGTGACGCCCGGCTGGCGGTGGACTGGTAGCCGATTGAAGAGGACGGTGTGATGGCGAATACGACAGACGTAGTCTCCGCGATCCGCGAGCTGACGAACACCAAGCAGCTCGATCGCGGCGAGCTGCTCGACCTCCTGAAGGACGGGCTGCACGCGGCGCTGGTGAAGCGCTACGGGCCCAACGTGCGGGCGGAGATCGGCATCGACGAGCTCAAGGGCACGATTCGCATCGTCGTCCTGCGGACGGTGGTCGAGACCGTGGAGGATCCCGGCTCGCAGGTGTCGCTGGAGGAGGCGCGGTTCGAGGACCCCGAGTTCCAGGTGGGGGACGTGCTGGAGGAAGAGGTCCCCTTCGAAGTGTTCGGGCGCACGGCGGTGCAGGCGGCCAAGCAGCGCATCATCCAGCGTGTGCGCGAGGGGGAGCGCGCCCGCATCCGCGAGGAGTTCTCGGGCAAGGTGGGCGAGCTCCTGTCGGGCGAGGTGCAGCAGATCGAGCGCGGCAAGATCGTGGTGATGCTCGCGAAGTTCCGCGAGGCCGAGGCGATCATCCCCTACCGGGAGCAGAACCACCGCGAGCACTTCCACCAGGGGGACACGATCCGCGCCGTGCTGAAGCGGATCGAGGAGACGCCCAAGGGGCCGCGCCTCATCCTGTCGCGCGCCGACCCGCTGTTCGTGAAGGCGCTGTTCAAGCTGGAGGTGCCGGAGATCCAGCAGGGGGTCGTCGAGATCCGGGCCACCGCCCGGGAGGCGGGGAGCCGGACCAAGATCGCCGTCTCCTCGCGGGACGACGCCATCGATCCCGTGGGCGCGTGCGTCGGCCTGAAGGGCTCCCGCGTGCAGGCGGTCGTGAACGAGCTCGGCGGCGAGCGCATTGACATCGTGCCGTGGTCGCCGGACCCCGAGCGCTTCGCCAAACTCGCGCTCGCCCCCGCCCGTGTGGCGCGCGTGTTCTCCGATCCCGACTCGAAGACCGTCCAGGCCATCGTGGACGAGGACCAGCTGTCGCTCGCCATCGGCCGCAACGGCCAGAACGTGCGCCTCGCGTCCGAGCTCACCGGATGGAAGATCGACCTGTACTCGAGCCGCGAGTGGCTGGAGCGGGGCGGCGAGGGCCCGCTGTTCGCGCCGCTGCCGCCCGATGAGGAGGCGGCCACCAAGGTCGCCCTGCGCGAGCTGAAGGGGCTCCCCGCCGAGCTCGTGAACGTGCTGGAGCAGGGGGGACACCGCACCCTCCAGGACATCCTCGAGTTCGAGCGCGAGGACGTGGACAAGATCGCCGGGATGACGCCCGAGCTCGCCGAGAAGCTGATGGCGTTCCTCAACGAGATGACGGAAGAGGGCGGCGAGGAGGAGGCGCCCGCGGAGCCGGGCGCGGGCGATGCCGCGGCAGCGGCGCCCGCGGCTCCGCCGCCCGCCCCCGCGCCGGAGTGACGGACGCGGTGACGCGCCTGTTGGGCTTGGGGCTGCGGGCCCGGCGCGTGGTGCTTGGGGTGGCGGGCGTGCGGGCCCGGCTGCAGCGCGGCCGTTTGGCCTGCGTGGTGCTCGCCGCGGACGCGAGCCCGCGGACGCGCGACAAGGTGGAGCGGCTGGCGCTGGCGCGCGGCGTGCCGGTGGTGCGGGGACCCGCCGCCGAGCGGCTGGGAGCGGGGCTGGGACGGGCGGCGGTGCAGGCGGTCGGGGTGGCGGATGCGGGGCTCGCGCGCGGGCTCGTGGCGTCTTCGGGAGGCTGATTGGCAACGACGCGGATTCATGACTTGGCGGCGGAATTCGGCGTCTCCAGCGAGCAGCTGATCGGTATGCTCAAGGAGATGGACATCTTCGTGCGCAGTCACCTGTCGCCGCTGCGGCCGGAGCAGGTGGCCCTGATGCGGGCGCGGTGGGAGCGCGACAAGCGCAAGCAAAAGGAGCCGGCGGCGCCGCCCAAGCGGCGGCGCGCCGTCAAGATCGTGGAGCCCGTGGCGCCGGTGGTCGAGGCGCGGCCGAAGCGGCGCCGCCGCACCGCGGCCGAGGTGGCGGCCGCCGAAGCGGAGGCCCAGGTGGAGGCCGCGCTCGAAGCCGAGCGAGAGGCGACGAAGGCGCGCGAAGCGCTGGAGGCGGCGAGCCTCGCCCTGGAAGAGGAACAGAAGACGGTCTCGCTCGAGGAGCGCGCGGCTGCGCTGTTCAAGGAGCTGCCCGCGGCCGAGGAGACGCGCGGGGAGCCCCCGCAGGCGGCGGCCGCGGGCTCCGCCGCGCCAGCGGTCGCCCGCGGGTTCATTCCCACTCCCGTGCGGCCCAAGCCGGTGGCGAGCGCCGTCCCGGGTGGCAGCGTTCCGCCCCGGCCCGTCGCCTCCGCCGCGCCGGGCGCGATTCCGCTCGAGGAGCGGCGGCGCGAGAAGGGGAAGAAGCGCAAGAAGGGGAAGAAGTCGCTGGTGGACCAGGAGGCGGTGGCGCAGAACATCTCGCGCACCCTCGCGTCCATCAAGGGTCCCGTGGGCAAGCGGGGCGTGCACCGGCGGGAAGAGGGCCCGAGCTTCCGCGATCTCGAAGAGCAGAAGCGGCGCGAGGAGAAGGAGCGCGAGAAGACGCTGGTCCGCGTGACCGAGTTCATCACCGTCAGCGAGCTCGCCAACACCCTCAAGATCCCGGCCAAGGAAATCGTCACCTTCGCCTTCAAGGAGCTGGGGCAGATGGTGACGATCAACCAGCGGCTCGACTTCGACATGATCGAGCTGATCGCGTCGGCGTTCGGCTTCCAGGCGGTGCGCGAAGAGGAGTACGTCGCCGCGGCGCCGGAGGCGGAGCAGCAGGACCAGCCCGAGGAGTTGAAGCCGCGGCCGCCGGTGGTGACCGTGATGGGCCACGTCGATCACGGCAAGACCTCGCTGCTCGACTACGTGCGCCAGACCCACGTGGCGGCGGGCGAGGCGGGCGGCATCACGCAGCACATCGGCGCCTACCAGGTGACGCTCAAGGACGGCCGCTCGATCACCTTCTTGGACACGCCGGGCCATGAGGCGTTCACCGCGATGCGCGCCCGCGGCGCCCAGGTGACCGACATCGTGGTGCTGGTGGTCGCCGCCGACGACGCCATCATGCCGCAGACCATCGAAGCGATCTCGCACGCCAAAAACGCGGGCGTGCCGATCGTGGTCGCGATCAACAAGATCGATCTGCCCACCGCCAACGTGCAGAAGGTCAAGCAGGATCTCCTCGCCCACGGCGTGGTGCTCGAGGAGTTCGGCGGCACCACGCTCGCCACTCCCATCTCGGCGAAGAAGGGGACGAATGTGGACCAGCTGCTCGAGCAGATCCTGCTGCAGGCCGAGCTGCTCGACCTCAAGGCGAACCCGGACAAACGCGCCCACGGCACGGTGCTCGAGGCGACGCTCGACCCCGGCAAGGGGGCGCTCGCCACGATTCTCGTCCAGAACGGCACCTTGCGGCTGGGCGACGCCTTCATCTGCGGCCAGCACGCGGGCCGGGTGCGCGCGATGTACGACGAGCGCGGCCACACGGTGGAGGCGGCCGGGCCCTCGACCCCGGTCCAGGTGCTCGGCTCCGAGGGTGTGCCGGAGGCGGGGGATACCCTCCTCGTGATGGAGGACTACACGGCCGCGCGCGACATCGGACAGAAGCGCCAGCGCCTCGAGCGCGAGGCGCAGCATCGCCGCTCGGGCCGCGTGAAGACACTCGAGGACTTCATGGCCGAGCGCGCCGCGGGCGGCGCCGCGCTGCTGCGCATCATCATCAAGGCCGACCAGGGCGGGCCGGCGGAAGCCCTCGCCGACGCACTGGCGCAGCTCTCGACCCCCGAGGTCAAGGTCGAGGTGGTGCACCGCGGCGTCGGCGCCATCACCGAGAGCGACGTGCTGCTCGCCAAGGCCTCGAGCGCGATCGTGATCGGCTTCCACGTGCGGCCGGACGCCAACGCCCGGGCGTCGGCGGAGCGAGAGCGCGTGGAGATCCGCACCTACCGCATCATCTACGAGGCGGTGGAGGAGGTGCGGTCCGCGATGGAAGGCCTGCTCGCGCCGGAGAAGAAGGAAGTGATCCTGGGCGAGGCCGAGGTGCGGCAGATCTTCAAGATCGCCAAGGTGGGCACCGTCGCGGGCTGCTTCGTGCGCTCCGGCGTGATCCCCCGGACGGCGAAGGTGCGGGTGATTCGCGACGGCGTCGAGGTGTACGACGGCACGCTCGCCTCGCTCAAGCGCTTCAAGGACGACGTCCGCGAGGTGCGCGAGGGCTTCGAGTGCGGCATCGGGATCGAGAACTTCAACGACGTCAAGGTCGGCGACGTCATCGAGGCGTACAAGATCGAGGAGGTCGCGCGCTCGCTGGTGGGCAGCTGACGCCGTGGTCGTGGGACTGATCACGTGGGAGCTGCACCTCGCGGCGTGCCAGTCCCTGAAGGAGAAGCGCCACGTGTTGAAGAGCCTCAAGGACCGGCTGCACAACCGCTTCAACGTCTCCGCCGCCGAAACGGACCATCATGACCTGTGGCAGCGAGCCGAGCTCAGCGTGTGCGTCGTGAGCACCGACCGGGAGCACGCCGAGCGGGTGCTGCGCGAGGCCGATCGCCTGGTGGAGGGCGCCGCGGGCGCCCGCATCGTGGACACGGTCACGAGCTTCCTGTGAGGCGCCGACCCAGCCACCGGCCCGAGCGGGTGGGCGAGATGATCCGCCACAACGTGGCCGAGTTCCTGACCGGGAAAGCGCGCGACCCGCGGATCGGCTTCGTCACCGTCACCGCGGTCGAGGTCTCGGCCGACCTGACGCACGCCTGCGTGCGCGTGAGTGTGATGGGCTCGGACGAGGAGAAGGCGAAGAGCCTCGAGGGCCTCGCCAGCGCCGCGCGCTTCCTGCGCGCCGGCCTCGCCCGGGAGTTGCCGCTGCGCACCGCGCCCGAGCTGCGCTTCGAGCTCGATCGCGGCCAGGAGCACGCGATGCGCATCGCCCGGCTGCTGAAAGAGCTCAAGGAAGGCGCCGACTGATCTCCGGGCTGGCGCTCGTGGCGAAGCCGGCCGGGCCTACCTCGCACGACGTGGTGGACGCCGCCCGGCGCGCCTTGGGAACGAGACGGATCGGGCACCTCGGCACGCTCGATCCCTTCGCCGCGGGCCTCCTCGTCCTGGTCGTCGGGCGCGCCACGCGGCTCGCGCCGTTCGCCGCACGCTGGATGAAGTCCTACGCGGGCGTCATCCGGCTGGGGACGACGACCGCCACGGACGACGTCTCGGGCGAGGTAGTGGCGACTGCAGAGGCGTGGCGCACCCTCGACCGGGAGCGGGTCGCGGCGGTGCTCGCCGAGTTGCGGGGCGCGCGGCTGCAGCGGCCGCCCGCCTACTCGGCGGTCAAGGTCGCCGGCGAGCGCGCCTACCGGCGCGCGCGCCGGGGCGAGGCCGTGGACCTCGCTCCGCGGCCTGTCGAGGTGCGCGAACTGGAGCTCACGCGCTTCGAGCCTCCGGACGCGGGCTTCCGGGCGACGGTGAGCGCCGGCACCTACCTGCGGAGCCTCGCCCGCGAGGCCGGTGCCGCCCTGGGGTGTGGGGCGCACCTGGCGGCGCTCGTGCGAACCCGCGTCGGCCCCTTCCGGCTGGAGGATGCGGTGGGGCCGGACGCGGTGACACTCGCGGACCTGCGCGACCCGGCCACCCTCGTGGCCGATCTGCCGCGGCGGGAGCTCGACGCGGCCGAGCGCACGGCAGTGGTGCACGGGCGGCCCGTCGCACTCAAGGACTCCCCGGCGGTCGCGGGAAACGTGGCGCTGTTCGCGGGAGGGCAGCTGATCGCCGTGGCCGAGCGCGTGGGGGACGTGTTGAAACCCGGGGTCGTGGTGGCGGAGCCGTGACGGGCACCGTCGTCACCGTCGGTACGTTCGACGGGATCCACCGGGGCCACCAGGCGGTCGTGGCCGAGGTCGTGCGGAGGGCGCGGGAGGCAGGGCTCGAGGCGGTCCTCGTCACGTTCGACCCGCACCCGCTCGCGGTCGTGAATCCGGCGGCGGCGCCCCAGCTGCTCACGCTGCCCGACGAGAAGCGGGAGCTCTTGGCGCGGACGGGGCTCGACCGGGTGGAGCTGTTGCCGTTCACACCGGAGCTCGCCCGGCTCGGGCCCGAGGAGTTCGTGCGCGACGTCCTGCGGGCGCGCTACGCGATGCACGCCCTGGTGCTCGGGTACGATCACGGCTTCGGCCGCAGCCGCTCGGGGGATGTCGAAGCGGTGCGCCGGATCGGGGCGCGCGACGGGTTCGGGGTGGACGTGGTGGACGCCGTGCGGGAGGACGGGCAGCCGATTTCCTCGACCGTGATCCGGGCGGCAGTGGCGCATGGCGACCTCGCCGCGGCCGAGCGTGGGCTGGGCCGGCCCCATAGCCTGCGCGGCGTGGTCGAGCGGGGAGTGGGGCGCGGCCGCACGATCGGGGTCCCGACGCTCAACCTGGCGCCGCCCGACCCCCGCAAGCTACTGCCTCCCGACGGGGTATATGCGGTGCGGGTGGAGTGGCGCGGAGAGCGGCTCGGCGGGATGATGAACCAGGGGCCGCGCCCCACGTTCGGGATCGCGGCACGGGCGCTCGAAATCCACCTGTTCGACTTTGCCGGCGACCTGTACGGCGAGTCGGTGAGAGTGGAGTGGGTGCGCCGCCTGCGCGACGTGCAGGCGTTTCCCTCCCGCGAGGCGCTCGTCCAGCAGCTCGAGCGCGACCGGGTGGCGGCGCGACAGACCCTGAACCTCTGAGAGAGGCGCATGCGCTCGCTTCGTTGGCGTTTGATCTGGATCGCCCTCGCCACCGCGTTCGCCGTGATCGCGCTGGTCCCCCGCAACACCACTCAGCGGGTGCTGGACCAGAAGACCGGCCGCATGAAGGACACCACCGTGCGGCGCGTGCCCATCAACCTCGGCCTCGACCTGCAGGGCGGCATCCACCTCGCCCTCGAGGTGGATCAGTCGCGGGGCCCGGTGCCCGACCCGGCCGAGGCGATCCGCCGCGCCGAGCGCGTGGTGCGGACGCGGATCGACCAGTTCGGCACGACCGAGCCGGTCGTGCAGGTGGTGGGCGGGAACCGCCTGATCGTGGAGCTGCCGGGCGAGAAGGATCCCGAGCGAGCCAAGCACGTCATTCAGCAGACGGCCTTCCTCGAGTTCCGTATCACGGACATGCAGAGCAAGTTTCGCGACGCGATCCCCGCGATCGACGGCGCGCTCCGCGCGGCGGGGGTGCAAGCGCCGGGCAACGCGCCCGTGTCCGCCGTGTCGCAGCTGTTCGGCGCCGATACGGCCAAGCAGAAGAAGCAGGGCGCGAAGCAGAAGCAGCGGCCCGACACCGCTGGTCTCAATGCGCCGGGACCGCTGTCCTCGCTGCTGTATCAGGGCGCGCTCCCGGGCGAATACCTCGTCCCCGTGGAGCAGGTGCCGGTGGCCGAGAGCTTGCTCGCGCGTCCCGAGGTGCAGCGGCTGATGCCGCGCGGCCTCGAGCTCAAGTGGGGCACGCAGGACATCTCGCGCGGCGCGCGCTCGTTCCAGTCGCTGTACGCGGTCGAGGACCGGCCCATCATCACGGGGGATGAGCTCGAGAAGGCGACCGCGCGGCGCGACCAGCTCACGAACCAATCGGTGGTGGACTTCGTGCTCTCCCGGCGCGGCGGCCGCACGTTCGAGCGCGAGACGGGCCGGCACGTGAACGACTACATGGCGATCATCCTCGACGGGCGGGTACAGGGGCAGCCCCCGATCATCAAGAGCCAGATCGGCCAACGGGGTCAGATCGAGCTGGGCGCGAAGGCGCTCCAGGAAGCCCAGGACCTTGCGCTGGTGCTGCGCGCCGGGGCCCTGCCGGCGCCGCTCACGATCGTGGAAGAGCGGACCATCGGCCCGTCACTGGGGCGGGACTCGATTGCCGACGGCGTCAGGGCTGGCATCGTGGGCGTGGCCCTGGTCGTCCTGATCATGGTGATCTACTACCGCCTCTCCGGGGCGCTCGCCGTGGCCGCGCTGACGTTCTACGTGCTCCTGACGTTGGGCGGGCTGGCCGCCTTCGGCTTCACGCTGACCCTGCCGGGGCTCGCCGGGCTGGTTCTGTCGGTGGGCATCGCCGTGGACGCGAACGTGCTGATCTTCGAGCGCATCCGCGAGGAGCTGCAGCACGGCAAGCTGATCCGCACCGCCGTGGACGAGGGCTTCAAACACGCGATGAGCGCGATCATCGACTCCAATGTGAGCACGGCGCTCACGGCGGCCATCCTCTACCTCGTTGGGACGGGCCCGGTGCAGGGCTTCGCCATCACCCTGATCATCGGCATCATCGCCTCCATGTTCACCGCCATCTTCGTGGTGCGCACCTTCTACATGATCTGGCTGCAGCGGCGGCCGGACATGGCCACCCTGAGCGTCTGATGATCCGACTCTTCGCGAACGCGAACTACGACTTCATCAAGTGGCGCCGCTGGGCCATCGGCCTCACCCTGGCCTTCATCGTCCCGGGGTACGCGCTCTTCTTCGTGCGCGGCCTCAATTACTCGATCGAGTTCACGGGCGGCACGCTGATCCAGGTCACGGCCGCGCAGCCGGTCGGCACCGGCAAGATCCGCAGCGCGCTCGACGCCGCGGGGGTCCACGACGCCGAGATCCAGCAGTTCGGGGCAGCCAACGAGTACGTGATCCGGGCGCGGCTCGGCGCGGGCGGCGTGACCGCCGAAGGCAGCACGCAGGCTACGGCGCAGGCCGTGGATTCGGCGCTCGCGCGCGGCCTGGGTGCGGACCAGTACAGGATCGTCCGCACCGAGGCGGTCGGCCCGAAGGTGGGCCGCGAGCTGCAGGGCAAGGCGTTCCTCGCGATCTTTTTCTCGTTCATCGTCACGCTCGTCTACCTGGCGATCCGGTTCGAGTGGCGTTTCGGACTCGCCGCCGTGCTCGCGACGTTCCACGATATCCTCAGTACGATCGCCTTCATTCACTACCTGAATCTCGAGGTGAGCCTCGTCGTGGTGGGCGCGGTGTTGACCATGGTGGGGTACTCGCTCAACGACACGATCATCATCTTCGACCGCGTGCGGGAGAACCTGCGCAAGTTCCGGCGGCAGAACCTGTACGAGATCCTGAACCTCTCGATCAACGAGACGCTGCCCCGCTCGGTGCTGACCCACGGCACGACGATGGCGACGACGCTCGCCATCGTGTTCCTCGCCGGCGAGGTGCTGCGGCCGTTCGCGCTCGTGATGACGTTCGCGATTTTCACGGGGACGTTCTCGTCCGTCTACATCGCGGCGCCGATCCTGATGTACATCGAGAAGCGCTGGCCGGGCGAGGACGCGCGCGGCGCCCGCCAGTTCCGTCCCGGAGCGGCCCCCGCCTCCCCCTCCTCCCCCGCCCCCGGCGCGCCGCCGCGGGCCCCACAGCCCCCGCAGCCCCAGACGATGCGGTAGGTGCTGGTCGACGCCCACTGCCACCTCGGCGATGCGGCGTTCGACCGCGACCGGGACGCCGTGCTCGTGCGTGCCCGGGCCGCGGGCGTGGGGCACGTCGTGGTGATCGGCGGGACGGTGGAGGAGTCGGAGCGGGCGGCCGCGCTCGCCCGCGGCGGGCCCGGTCTCTCGGCCACCGCCGGTGTGCATCCCCACGAGGCGCGGTCCTGGTCGCCGGAAGCGGCGTCCCGCCTGAAGGCGCTGCTCGCCCTACCTGAAGTGGTGGCTGTGGGCGAGACGGGGCTCGATTACCATTACGACCATTCGCCGCGCCACGCGCAGCGACGCGCCTTCGAGGCGCAGCTCGCGCTCGGGGCTGAGCTCGGCAAGCCCGTCGTCGTGCACGCCCGCGAGGCGGACGACGACGTCGCCGCGATGCTCGCCACGGCGCGTGCCGCGGTGGTGCTGCACTCGTTCAGCTCGGGACCCCCGGTCTTCGCAGCGGGGATGAGGATCGGCGCGTACTTTTCCTTCTCCGGCATGATCACGTTCAGGAACTGGGGTGCCGCGGTGGCCCTAACCGACTATCCGCCTGACCGCCTCTTGGTCGAGACGGACGCCCCGTACCTCGCGCCCGTGCCGCACCGCGGTATGCGCAACGAGCCTGCATTCGTGCGCGAGGTCGCGGTCGCGCTCGCCCGCATGCGCGGGGAGGCGCTCGACACCCTCGGGCAACGGACCACGGAAAACGCGCACCGGCTCTTCGGATCGCGCGTCGCCTCCACGCTCTAGCCCGAGAGGACCCGTGACCACGACGGCCAAGGTTCCCACCGACATCGCCATCGCCCAGGCGGCGAAGCTGCGCCCCATCGCCGACATCGCCGCGGAGCTGGGCCTCGCCGAGGACGAGGTCGAGTTGTACGGCAAATACAAGGCGAAGGTACGGCTCGGGGCGCTGGCGCAGCGCAAGCCGCGGGGACGCCTCGTGCTCGTCACCGGCATCAATCCCACGCCCGCCGGCGAGGGGAAGTCCACCGTCACGGTGGGCGTGACGCAGGCGTTCCGCCGGCTCGGCAAGAACGCGGCGCTCTGCATCCGCGAGCCCTCGCTCGGGCCCGTATTCGGCGTGAAGGGCGGGGCCTGCGGCGGCGGCTACGCGCAGGTCGTGCCGATGGAGGACATCAACCTCCACTTTACGGGCGACTTCCACGCCATCGCGAGCGCCCACAACCTGCTCTCCGCGATGCTCGACGCACACGTGCATCACGGCAACGCTCACGGCCTCGACACGCGCCGCATCACCTGGCCGCGCACCATCGACATGAACGACCGGGCGCTGCGCAGCATCATCGTCGGGCTGGGCGGGCTCAACGCGGGCCCGACACGCGAGGACCGCTTCGTGATCATTCCGGGCTCTGAGATCATGGCGATCATGGCGCTCGCGAGCGGCCTCGACGACCTGGAGCAGCGCTGCGCGCGCGTCATCGTCGGCCTCACGCGGGACAAGGCGCCGGTCCGGGCGAGCGACCTCAAGGCCCAGGGCGCGATGACGCTGCTCCTGAAAGACGCCATCAACCCGAACCTGGTGCAGACGCTCGAAGGCGGGCCGGCCTTCATCCACTGCGGCCCGTTCGGCAACATCGCCCACGGCTGCAATTCGGTGGTGGCGACGAAGCTCGCGCTGGCCCTGTGCGACGTCGTGCTCACCGAGGCGGGGTTCGGGGCGGACCTCGGGGCCGAGAAGTTCTTCGACATCAAGTGCCGCATGGCGGGCCTCAATCCCGAGGCAGCGATCGTGGTCGCGACGGTGCGCGCGCTGAAGCTGCACGGCGGCGTGAAGAAGGATCAGCTCGGCAAAGCGGACGTGGAGGCTGTGCGCCGCGGTGCGGCGAACCTGCGACGACACATCCGCAACGTAAAGCGGTTCGGCGTGCCCCTCGTGGTGGCGCTCAACCGCTTCGTCAGCGACAGCGACGCGGAGCTCGACGCCGTGCGGCGGGAGTGCGACGCCGAAGGCGCGGGCGTCGAGCTGTGCGAGGTGTGGGAGAAGGGCGGGGAAGGGGGCGTCGCGGTCGCCGAGGCGGTGCAGCAGCTGCTCGACGGGCGGCAGGCGCGCTTCAAGCCGCTGTACGACGTCCGGCGGCCCGTCCGCGAGAAGATCGAGACGATCGCCCGGGAGATCTACGGCGCGGACGGCGTGGACTTCGCCGCCGCCGCCGAGCGGGCGCTGGAGCAGCTTCCGGCGCTCGGCCTGGGCGAGACTCCCGTGTGCATGGCCAAGACCCAGTACTCCTTCAGCGACGATCCGGGCAAGCTGGGTGCCCCGACGGGCTTCCGCGTCCTGATCCGCGACATCCTGCCCTCGGCGGGCGCCGGCTTCGTCGTGCCCCTCGCCGGCGACATCATGACGATGCCGGGGCTGTCGAAGGCGCCCGCCGCCGAGAAGATTCGAGTCCACCCCGACGGGACGATCGAGGGACTGTTCTGATGCGCAAGACCAAAGGCCTGGGCATCGTGGCGACCGACGCCGCGCCCCAGGCGATCGGCCCCTACAGCCAAGCCGTCACGACCGATGGGATGATCTACACGGCGGGGCAGATCCCGATCGATCCCGGCACGGGCCAGGTGGTGGGGAAGACCACCGCCGAGCAGACGGACCAGGTGATGAAGAACCTGCGGGCGATCCTCGAGGCCGCGGGCTCCGCGCTCGACAACGTCGTCAAGACGACCGTGTATCTCGTCGACATGGCCGACTTCCCGCAGATGAACGACGTGTACGCGAAGCACTTCGGGAGGCACAAGCCGGCGCGTTCGACGGTGCAGGCCGCCGCGCTGCCGAAAGGCGTGCGCGTCGAGATCGACGCGATCGCGCTGCGCGGCTAGGGGCGCGCCCCCGTACTGCGTTGGCGGGCATGGAGATGACGGGGCCGCCGCCGTTTCTGTCACGCTGATTTCACGCTGCCGCCGGAGATTGCTTCCGGATGTCGGGCCTCACCGTGTGACATCGAACCAGGAGGCAGCATGCCCACCGGAAAGCGCATCAGCCTGAAGCTGACCCCGCAGCAGAAGGAAGAGATCATGAAGGCGACGGGGAAGAAGGCCGAAGAGCTCCAGTTCACCGTCGAGGAGCTGGAAGAGCGGATCGCGCCACTCAGGACGTACAAGTTCTAGCTTGCGAGAGCCTCGCCCCGGTGGTGTCGCTGTATCGACCCTGCGATCCGAGCCGTGGTGGGCGACGACGCTCCGGAGCAGGAGGGCCCGCTGCTCGATCGCATCGTGGTGGAGGTGATCTACACGTTCTCGCGGGCGATCGAGCACACGCCCGCGTTCCTGCACGAGGTACACAAGGTGTTGCGGCGAAACGGGATCCGGCGGCTGGATCACGCCGTGCAGCTGCTCACGTTCTGAGGCGAACGCCGTGTCACGGTGATTTCACGATGCCGCGGGATATTGTGGCTCAGATGTTCGACGTGGCACGCGACCCTATGCAACAGGAGGACGAGATGCCGACGGGCAAGCGCATCAGCCTGAAGCTGACCCCGCAGCAGAAGGAAGAGATCATGAAGGCGACGGGGAAGAATGCCGAGGAGCTGGAGTTCGGCGTCGAGGAGCTGGAAGAGCGGATCGCGCCCCTCAAGTTTGGGGCGAGCGGCGGTCTGCAGTAACCGCTGCGCGCGGCCTCGCGCGCGCCACGCCGGTGATGCGGCCTCCCGGGCCCGTCGCCGGCGGTTTTTTTACCTGCGCAGCGGCTGTGGTGGCTCCGGGGCGGCGAGGTCCAGGTCGCCGTGCTCGATCCCGCGCGCCGGCGTCGGTTTGCGGCGTGGAGTGCGCGGCGGCTCGGCCCAGCCGGCGAGGCGGAGCAGCTCCGCCGTGGAGCGGTTCACCGCGTCGGCTTCGGGGCCCGGCTGCGCGAGCGTCGAGGCGACGTCCAGCCAGGACAGCGCTTCTTCGAACGCGTAGCGCCCCGCCGCCGCCTCGCTCGCCAGCAGCGCGTAACGGTAGGCCAGGGGGCGCTCGCCCCCGCGCTCGGCATGCCGGGCGATCTCGCCGGCCACCTCGCGCAGGCCGGCGGCCGGGGTCACGGTTTCGAGCGAGAGTGCGATTGCCCGATGCAGCTCGTGCCGGCGCGCGGGGGTGAGCCCGTCGCGCACGACCTCCGCGATCATCGGGTGCGCGCAGCGGTAGACGCCCCCCTCTTCGGCCAGGAGGCGGCGCTCGACCAGCGCGTCGGCCAGTGCGGCCGCGCGCAGCCGGGACATGCCGTGCACGGACGACACGAGGTCGGTGCGGATGCCGCGACCGGCGACGGCGACCGTGGCCAGCAGGTCGCGCAGCTCGTACGGCAGCCCCGCCACACGTTCCGCGATGGCGTCGTGCACGGTGCGAGGCATCTGCAGGTGACCGTAGCTCACCCCGCTCGGCACGCTGGGCGCGACCCACTCCCCCGTGCCCGGCGCGATCGCCAGGAGCCCCTGGGCGAACAGCGTCTTGATGAGCTCGACGACGTGGAACGGGTTGCCGTCCGTGACCGCGTGTACCCGCTCCGCGAAGCGGCGGCCGCCGGTCGGCGCGCTGATCCGGCCCATCTCACGGATCAGGAGCCACACCTCGTCCTTGGTGAGCGGCGCCAGCGCGACCACGCTCGCGTGAGCGTGGGTGCGGAGGGCCCGCGCGAGCCGCGCCGCCGGGGCATCCCGCTCGAACTCGCCCAGCGTCAGCGTCGCCACGACCGCGACTGGTGAGCGCTCGAAGCGCCGCGCGAGGAAATGCAGCAGCGCGCAACTCTCGGTGTCGCACCATTGCACATCGTCGATGAACACGATCGTCGGCCGTTCCGCGGCGATCGAGAGGACGAGCTGCGCGATTCCCTCGAACAGGCGCCAGCGGCGATCCACGTCCACCGCCGCGGCGGCCTCGGGCAGCGTGGGAAAGCGCTGCCGCAGCTCCGGGAGCAGCCGCGTGACCTCCGCGAGCCACTCGGGCGCCGTGCCCGCCAGACCGGGCGTCTGCAGCACGCCCCGCAGCGCCTCCAGGAACGGGCCGTACGGGATGCCGGTTTGCGCGTCGTAGCCGCGCCCCCGCAGCACCGTGGCGCCCGCGGTGAGCGCCCAGCGCGAGAAGTCTTCGGCCAGGCGCGTCTTCCCCACACCCGCCTCGCCCTCGATCACGACGACCCGCCCCGCGTCCCGCGTGACCGCGTCCCAGACGCCCATGAGCGTGCGCCACTGTGAGTCGCGCCCGACGAGGCTCGCTTCGAAGGACGGCGCGGAGGGAGAGAGGTCCGCGGCACCCCTCCGCCGCGGGCGTTCCGCGTCGCGCTCGATGCGGCGCACCAGCTCGAGCATCGTGGCGCTCGGCGGAGCGGCGATCTCGTGCGCCAGACGGTCCCGGTACTCCCGGAAGCGCGCGAGGGCCGCGGCACCGTCGCCGGCCAGGTACAGCGACTCGATCACCAGTCTCGCGGCCTCGTCGGACAGAGGCTCGCAGGCGAGCCAGCGCTCCGCCCAGCCCAGCGCCTCACGCCAGTGCGATTGGGCGATCGCTTCGCGCGCCAGTCCGCGCAGCAGCTCGCCGAAGCGCCGCAGCAACCAGCGCCGCTTCACGCTGGCCCACTCCTCGAATACCGGCGCGTGACGCAGCGCGAATCCCGTCAGAAACCGGGGAACGTCGAAGCCCGCGGCCTCGCGCGGGGAGCGCTCCAACGCGTGGAGGAACTGGGTGACGTCGCACTCGATCGATCCCCGCACCTGCACGGCGTGGCGGTCCACGTGGAGCAGGTCGCCCACGGCCGCGCGCAACCGCTTCAGCGCCTGGCGCAGCGAGGCGCGGGCTGCCGCATCGGTGGAGTCGCCCCACAACAGGGCGGCGAGCTCCTCACGCGTGTGGGCGCCGGGCTCCAGTGTCAGATAGGCGAGCAGGGCGATGTTCTTGGCCCCGCCGATGCCGCGCGCGGGCGTGACGTGCGACCGGGCGACGGCCGGCGGACCGAGCAGGTTGAGCGCGAGGCCGGCCACAACCCCCAGCGGTTTGCGAGGTGGGACTAACCTACGCCCCCGCCGGGCGACGGCAAGGGATCCCCGTCGCCTTGACACCCGCGCGGGCAGCCCGCCTTTTCCACCGCATGGCCGACGAGTCCGGCGCACCGGCCGTCCCGGCCGAAGACCTCCGCGTGGAGCTCGAACGCCTTCGCCTGCTGCACTCGATCAGCCAGGAATTCAACTCCTCACTCGACTTCGACGAGCTGCTCCCCAAGGTTTTCGACACAGTAGTCACCGCGGTCGGCGCCGCGGGCGGCTCGCTGTGGATCGCGGAAGGCGACGTGCTGCGCTGCAAGCTCGCGCTGGGTGCCGCGAGCCAGAAGCTGATCGGGACCACGATGCCGATCGGCACCGGCTTCGTCGGCGACGTGGCTCGGAAGCAGCGCACCACGATCGTCAGGGACGCGATGCTGGACGCGCGCTTCCAGCAGCGGGTGGACCGCTCGAGTACTCTGATCACGACGACCCTGATGGCCACCCCGATGCTGACGAAGGGCATCACGGTCGGCGCGATCCAGGTCGTCAACAAGGTCAGGGGCGACGGCATCTTCGATGACCGCGACCGGGAGATCCTGGAGGGCCTGGCGGCGAGCGCGGCGGTGGCGCTCCGCAACGCCCAGCTCCACGCGGCCGAAAAGCGCGCTCGGGACCTCGCCGTGCTGCTCGAAATCAGCCGCGAGATCACCTCGACGCTCGACCTCGACCACGTGTTGCGGTCCGTGGTGAACCTCGCGTCGCGCGCGCTCACCTTCGATCAGGGGGCGGTCGGGCTGCTCGAGAAGCAGCAGTGCGAGATCCGCGCCATCGCGGGCCACGAGCAGGTGGACCAGAAGGGCGAGCGGACCAAGCGGCTGGCGCGTCGCGCTGCGTGGCTCGTGGAGCGGGGCGAGACCTTTTACCTGCCGGATCGTGCGCGCCCGGCGTCCGACGTCGAGCGCGGCTTCGTCGCCGCGTTCGGCGCCGAGCTGGAGGCCGAAGAGCTGGCCAGCGGGTTGTACCTGCCGCTCAAGGACGAGGAAGGCATGCTGGGGGTGCTCTTGTTCGAGGCGAAGCGCCCCGGCTTTGCGAGCGAGACCCAGCGCGAGCTGGCGGAGATCCTCGCCAACCAGACGACCGTGGCGCTGCGCAACGCCCAGCTCTACAACCAGGTGCCGCTGGTGGACGCCCTCGGTGCGCTCGCCGCCAAGAAGCGCGCGCTCATGCAGCTGCCGCGGCGCCGCCGTCAGCTCTACGCCGGCGCCGTGGTGGCCGCCATCGCGGGGTTCACGCTGATCCGCTGGCCACTGCGCGTCGACGGAGCGAACCCGACGTTCCGTGCGTCCGCCTACGTCGAGGCGCGGACGCTGGTGCCGGGGATCGTGGAACGCGTGCTGGTGCACGAAGGGACCGAGGTGGGCCGCGGGGCTCCGATCCTGCAGCTGCGCGACGCCGAGTTGCGGGCGGAGCGCGAGGCGGCGGCGGCGGAGGCGGCCGCTGCCGAGCGGTCGGCGGCAGTGGCGGCGAGCCGCGGCAATCCGGCGGAGGAGCGGCTGCAGCGCACCCGGGCCCAGGCTTTCCGCCGGGAGGTGGCCCTGCTCGACGACGAGGTCGGCTCTACCACAGTGCGCGCGCCGGTCAGCGGCATGGTGCTCACGCCGCGACCCGAGGAGCGCCTGGGCGCTCGGCTCGAAGCCGGGGACCTGGCGGTGACGCTCGGGCGCACGGACACGCTCGAGCTCGAGTTCGGCGTGGCGCAGCGCGACATCGCTCGCGTGGCCGCGGGCCAGACCGTCCGGCTGCGCGTCGACGCGCTTCCCCAGCGCACCTTCGAAGGCCGCGTCAGCTTTCTCGGCGAGCTGCCGGTCGACTCGCTGCCGGACGTCCGCTTTCCCGTGCGGGCCAAGGTCCCCAATCCCGACGGGCTGCTGCGGCCGGGAATGGCGGCGCACGTCAAGGTGCTGACACGGTCCACGTCGGTCGCCGGCCGCGCGCTGCGCGGGCCGGTGCGCTGGTTGCGGCTCGTGTGGTGGCGGATGTGGGCGTGAGCCGCGTCGGCCTCGCCGGGCTTGCCGCCTGCGCCGGCGCGTTGCTCGCCGCCGGGTGCGGCGGGTCGGCGCGATCGGACACGCCCGACGCCGCGCGCCCGCCGGCTCCGCTCGTGGCGATCGAGAGTTCCACGGTGGACGTGCCACTGTCGCTGCCCGCCCAGGTCTACGTGGAGCACGACGCACTCGTGTACGCACGCACCACGGGTATCGTCGAATCGGTGTACGTCGAGCTGGGCGCGCCGGTCGACCAGGGCCAGCTCTTGGCGCAGCTCGAGCACACCGATCAGGAGATCGCGCTGGCGCAGTCCGACCACGCCTACCAGGCCGCCCTCCGGGAAGTGGGGCGCGCGCGCGAGCTGATGAAGGTGCGGGCCATCACGACCGCCGACTCCGAGCAGGCCGAGCTCACCTATCAACGGGCGGAGCTCGCGCAGCGGCAGACCCGGCGCAACTACGAGCTGACCCGGATCGCGGCGCCGTTCGGCGGCGTCGTGACCGCCCGCACGGTGCGACCGGGGCGTCTCGTGACGCTGGGCGACTCGCTGTTTCGCGTCTCCGCGCTCGGCCCGCTGCGCGTGTCCGTCCGCGTGCCGGAGGGCCCGAGCGCCGGACTCACGCCGGGGGCCCGGGCGGAAGTGGTGGGGCAGGACGGCGCCGTGGCCCGCGCCACGGTCGTCCGGGCTTCCCCCGCGATTGACGCGGCGAGCGGAACGCGCGAGGTGCTGGTGGAGCTTGCCCCGGGAGCGCCGTTGCGGCCGGGGGCGAGCGTCACCGTGCGGGTCGGCGCGGAGCGGCGCCGGATCATCGCCATTCCGCCGGGAGCGCTGGCCGAGCAAGGCTATGTGCTCGTGTGGGAGAACGGGCGCACCGTGCTGCGCGCCGTCACGCTGGGCGCCCGGCTCGCCGACGGCCGCCTCGAGGTCATGAGCGGCCTCGCCGCCGGCGAGCAGATCGTCAGTCGCGGCCGGTGAGCCGTCCCCGCCTGCGCTCCGATCTCGTCATGGTGGAGCAGAGCTACCGCGGCGAGCGGAGCTACATCGTCAAGGACCCCGCGACCCACAAGTACTTCCGGTTCCGGCCGCTCGAGATGATGGTGATGGAGCAGTTCGATGGGGAGCAGACGCCGGCCGAGGTGGCCGCCGTGCTGGCCGCGCAGGGGCTGCCGTTTCCGGTCGCGGCGATCGAGAGCTTCGCGCGCAAGCTCGCCCACATGGACCTGTTGGCGCGCTCGACGGCCGAGCGCTCCGTGCTTCAGATGGAGCGGCTGCGCGCCGAGCGGCAGCGGCGCATCCGCCGCACGCACTACCAGGGGAGCCTGCTCCGCATGCGCTGGTCGGTCGGCGACCCGGACCGGCTGTTCGACCGGTGGACGCCGCGGCTGCGGTTCTTCTTCTCGCGCCCGTTCCTCGCCCTGTCCGTCGCCCTGTTCGTCGTGTACTGCGTGATCGCGGTGGCGAAGTGGTCGGATCTGTCGCGCGGCATGGCGGCGCTCTACACGCCCAGCACGTACACCATCGGGACCGTCGTGCTCTTCTGGAGCGCCCTGATGGTGGTCGTGTGCGTGCACGAGCTGGGGCACGGCTTCACGTGCAAGTACTTCGGGGGGCAGGTGCACGAGCTGGGGGCCATGCTGATCTACTTCCAGCCCGCGTTCTACTGTAACGTCAACGACGCGTGGACCTTTCCGGACCTGCGCGCGCGGCTGTGGGTGACGGCCGCCGGCTCGTGGATCCAGCTCGTGCTCGCGGCGCTCGCGGCGATCGTGTGGTGGCTCGCCCAACCGGGGACGCTGATCTCGCAGCTGGCGCTGTTCCTGGTGGTGATCGGGGGCGTCACGACTGTCGTGGCCAACGCCAACCCCTTGATCCCGCTCGACGGCTATTACGCGCTCAGTGACTACCTCGGAATTCCCAACCTGCGGGCCCGGGCGTTGGGCTACATGGCGTGGCTCGTCAAGCGGCACGTCCTGAGACTCACGGTCCCGCCCCCGCCGGCGGACGCTCACGAGCGGTGCGTCTTCGCGACCTACGGCACGCTCGCGCTGCTCTACTCGACCGGCCTGCTGCTGTTTCTCGTCGCAGCGATTTTCGGATGGGTGGGCCGGACGTGGGGGACGGTCGGTACCCTGGCCTTCGCCGTCGCGCTGTGGACGATGCTGCGCGGGCGGCTGCGCGCCGCGGCACGTGCCGTCATGGCGTCGCTGCGGGAGCATCGGACCGAGTGGAGGTCGCCGCGACGGCGCCGGTGGCTTGCCGGCGGGGCCCTCGCGGCCCTGCTGCTCGGCGTCGTGGTGCCGTGGCCCATCACGGTCGGCGGCGCCTTCACCGCCGCCGCTCCGCTGGAGCTCGACCTCAAGGCACCGGAGGGTGCCGTCGTCGTGCAGGCCCGCGCCGCCGAGGGGACCCGCGTGGCGGCGGGAGCGCCGGTCCTCGTGTTCCGCGACCCCGACCTCGAGCGGCGCGCCATCGGCGTCCGCCGCCTCGCCGACTCCCTGGCCGCGCTGGAAGGCGCGGCGCGGGCGGTCGGCCGCACGGACGAGGCGCGGCGGCTCGAGGCCGAGCGTGCGGAACAGGAGGCGCGAGCGGCGAGCCTCGAGGTGCGGCGCCAGGCGCTCACGCTCCGCTCCCCGGTAACCGCCGTGGTCCTGACGCCGCGCCTGCAGGAACTGGTGGGCCGCCGCTTCCCGAGCGGTGCCGTGGCCGTGCGCCTGGGGACGCCCGACTCCGTCGAGCTGCGGGTCGTGCTGGAGCGTGCCGGCGCCACACTCGTGCGGCCGGGGCAGCCGGTCGCCGTGATCGCCTATGCCGACGTCAGCCACACCCTCCAGGGCCGGGTGGCCAGCGTGGCGACCGCCGCCGCCGGACAGGCTGGGGACGGCCAGCTCGAGGCCCGCGTGCTGGTGCCGCGCACGGCGGGCGCGTGGCGGGCCGGGGCGACGGGCGAAGCCAAGATCACCCTCCGCCGCTCGAACCTCATCGGCGCCTTGGTGTGGGCCGTACGCAAGCGCGTCCGCAGCGATCTTTTGCTCTGATGAACCCGACGATCCCCGGCGCCGTCGCGCTCTGGGCGATGCTGGTCGCCGCGCTGCCCAGACCCTCCCGCGCGCAGGAGTGGCTCCCGCCGGCCGACCGTCAGCTCGCGCGCGACATCCTGCGGGAGCTGATCGAGATCAACACCACGGACTCAGCGGGCCACACCCCGGAGGCCGCCCGGGCCATGGCGCAGCGCCTCCTGGCCGCGGGCTTTCCCGCCACCGACGTTCAGGTCCTCATCGGCCCCGATGCGCGGCACGGCAACCTGGTCGCGCGCTACCGTGGCAGCGGCAAGGGCGGGCGTCCGATCCTGGTGATGGCGCACCTCGACGTCGTGCCGGCGCGCCGGGAGGACTGGTCGGTGGACCCGTTCGCGTTCACGGAGAAGGACGGCTGGTTCTACGGGCGCGGCTCGACCGACAACAAGGCGGGCGCCGCGATGCTCGTGGCGGACTTCATCCGGCTGAAGCGGGAAGGGTTCGTTCCCGACCGCGATCTCGTGCTCATGCTGGAGGGCGACGAGGAGACGGCGGGGAGCTGCGTCCAGTGGCTCATCGCGCAGCACCGCGACCTCATCGACGCGGAGTTCGCCCTCAATACGGACGCGGGCGGCGGCGTGCTGCGCAACGGCAAGCCGGTCTCGTTCACGGTGCAGGCGAGCGAGAAGGTGTACGCGACGTACCTGCTCGAGGCGCGCGACAAGGGCGGTCACAGCTCCTTGCCGCGGCCCGCCGACAACCCGATCTATCACGTCGCGGCCGCGCTGGTGCGGCTGTCGCAATACCAGTTCCCGGTACGGCTGAACGAGATCTCACGCGCGTTCTTCGAGCGCTCGGCGCAGCTCGAGACGGGGCAGCTCGCGGTCGACATGCGGGCCGTGCTGCGGAGTCCCCCCGACCGCGCGGCGCTCGCCCGGCTCTCGGCCGCGCCCTTCTACAACTCGAAGCTCCGCACGACCTGCGTGGCGACGATGCTCGATGCAGGACACGCCGAGAACGCGCTGCCGCAGGCGGCGCGGGCGACGGTGAACTGCCGCATCCTCCCAGACCCGCCGCCGGCCGAGGTCGCGGCCGTCCTGGGGCGGATCGTGGCGGACGATCGGATCGCCATCACCACGACCTACACGCCGATTCCCAGCCCGCCCTCGCCGCTGCGGCCGGAGATCCTACGACCCATCGAGCGGCTGGTGGCCGTCCAGTGGCCCGGCGTGCCCGTCGTGCCGGTGATGGAAGCGGGTGCGTCTGACGGCCTGTTCCTCCGCAACGCCGGCATCCCGACGTACGGCGTGTCGGCCGTGTTCGAGGATCCGGACGACATCCGCGCTCACGGGAAGGACGAGCGCATCAGCGCGCAGAGCTTCTACGACGCGACCGTGTACTGGTATCGGATGATGCAGGCGCTCACGTCCGGCGGATCGCCCTGAGAGGGGATAGCTTTCCCGGCGGCACGGGGGCGGATTGGGCCTGGTGGTCTGAGCGGTCTTCAAAACCGTCTGGGGCTCGCAAGGGCCTCGGTGGGTTCGATTCCCACACGCTCCCGCCAAGGGCCGGCCCAGCCGCCTCACCCGGCGCCCGCGACCGACCTGTCGAAGTGCGGTTTTTCGACCGCGCGGTAGAACGTGAGGATGGCCGCCTGGTCGAACAGCGCCGCGGCGAGCCCCGGCAGTGAGCCGGCCAAGAGCGCCAGGCCGTAGACTTGCAGATAGCCGACGGTGTACATGGGGTTCTTGAAGAAGCGGTACGGTCCCGCAATGCTCGGGGTGGTCCGATTGGCAGGCCCGAAGAAGTTCGACCAATAGTAAGCCCGGCCACCGAGCGTGGCCGCGGCCCAGGCTTTGGTGAGCACGCCGACGAGCACGAGCACCGCGCCCGCCGCGATGACGAAGCCGCGGGGCGACCCGATCGCCAGCGTGTTCCGACTCACGACGCACAGCACTACGAAACTCACCGCATCGCTGCTCATGAGGATCGCCGCCGCCCGGCGGAAGCGCCGGAATCCTTCCTCGGGGCCATAGCGCCGCGTGAAGTAGCCCGTGCGCTCCTGACGTCTCAGGGCAAGCCCGACGTAAAGCACGTAAGCGAGCCGGCTCGCCAGGTGATAGGCGAGGGCGAGCGGGGTCCACACGGGCACGGACATGGCGAGAGAAGTTAACCCGCCTACGGCTCACTGCCTCGGTGGCGGACACGTATCTTACAGCCTCTGATCTCCGCCCACGTCATCGTCAATCCCGCCGCGGGGCGCGGTGCCGGGGAGCGCGCGCTGGACCCCGTGGCACGGGCCTTTCGCCAGCAAGGGTGGGCCGTCGAAGTGACGCGGACCGGGGGCCCCGGAGAGGGCGCCGCGCTCGCCGCGGCCGCCGTCCGCAGCGGGGCGCAGCGCGTCGTGGCGGTGGGCGGTGACGGCACCGTCCACGAGGTGGCGAACGGCCTGCTGCGCTCGGGCGGCGCGGTCCCGCTCGGCGTGGTCCCGCTTGGCACCGGTAACGACTTCGCCAAGCTCGTCGGAGTCCACGGCTGCGCACCCGTCACCGCCGTGGGGCGGCTCGTCACGGCGGATGCCAGGGTGTTCGACGTGGGGCGGGTCGGCGACGAGCGCTTCGTCAACAGCCTGGGCCTGGGCTTCGGACCCGCCGTCGTGCGGGCGCGCAACGCGATGCCGGGACTCCGGGGCTTCCTGTCGTATTTCGTGCCGGTGCTGCGCGCCTACGGCGGGTTCCGCCCGCCGCTCGTCGAGATCCGCTCGGCCGAGTTCCGGGAGCGGGGGTATGTGATGATGGTCGAGGTCTGTAACGGGACGACCGCCGGCGGGGACTACCGGTTCGCGCCCGATGCCGACCCCGCGGACGGCCGGCTCGACGTGTGCCTGGTGCGCCGTGTGGGGCTGCCGCGGTTTCTGCTCGCAATCCCGCGGGTCATGCGCGGCACCCACGGCCGCATGCGCGAGGTGGCCTTGTTCCGCACGCGCCGCCTCATCGTACGATCCCCGGAGGCGCCGCTGCTGTTGCACCTCGACGGCGAGCTGCGCGAGCCGGGAACGAACGAGGTGACCGTGGCAGTGGAGCCGCGCAAACTCAAGGTGCTGGTGGCGCGATGAGACAGCCGGTCAGGCGGTCAGGCGGTCAGGCGGTCAGGGGCCTCGCCTTGCTGACGCTCGTTCTATCCGCCTATCCGTCTAACCGCCTATCCGCCCAGGTTCCCACTGACACCGTCACTCCCCCCGCAGACACGTCCCATCGCTTGAAGCCATTCGCGGCCGCGTGGCGCTCGCTCCTGATACCCGGTTGGGGCCAGGCGGCGCTGGGGCGCGACGTCGCGGGCGCGGTGCTGGCGTCCTGGGAGGGCGTGACGATCATGATGACCGTCAAAGCGCGGCAGGAGCTACACTACCTCGAGCAGTCGGGCTCGGGGAACGTGCAGGCCAAGCGCCAGCAGGTCCAGGATTGGCTCGTCCTGTGGATCTTCAATCACCTGTTCGCGGGCGCCGAGGCGTTCGTGTCGGGCCACCTCCAGGACTTCCCCAAGGAGCTGCACGTCCAGCCCCTCCCCGGCGGGATCGGAGTCAGCATCCCGATTCCGTGAAGGTCCGCATCTCTATCCCGTCTTTCGTGACGATCGCGTACCGGTAGCCGTCGAGAAATGCGCCGGGGTTGAGGTAGGCTCGCCCGTCCGGCAGCTGCTCGCACGCCGGCCGGTGCGTATGCGCGAGCACGACGAGGTCGAGGTCGGGGCGGCGCTCGAGCATCGTCTTCGCGTACGCGCTCTGGGCGCGCGCCGCGCGGTCCAGCACCGCCCGGTCGCGCGTGTGGTCGGCGAGCTTGCCCGACAGCTGGTCCGCGATCCAGAACCCGACGCTCGGGTGGAGCGCCCGGAAGACGCCGATCGTGATCGGATGGCGCGTGACGCGGTGCATCAGTGTCGCGCTCCAGTGCTGCTCGCTGAGCCCGTCGCCGTGCGCCACGAAGGCCCGCCGCCCCGCCAGCTCCAGCTCCGCCTCGCCGGCGTGGAACGCGATGCCCAGGTCTTTGATGAGGAAGTCGCCGCCCCAACGGTCGTGGTTGCCGCCGACGAAGGTGATCGGCATCCCGCGCGCCCGCAGCGCCTGCAGCTTCGCGACGCTCGTGAAGTGCCGCCGCGGGACCACGGAGCCGTACTCGAACCAGAAATCGAACAGGTCGCCGTTGATGAGCAGTGCGTCGCCCAGGTCGGGTGCGGCCTCGAGGAACGCGTGGAAGGCGGCGGCGACGGCGGGCGCCGCCTGTCCCAGGTGAGCATCGGCGACGACGAGGACACGCGCGGCTGGCACGGGCACAAGCTAGGAACGGGGGGAAAGGCCCGCAAGCGCGTCCGTCATTTGACATTTGGGAAGCGGCCGGGGATTTTGCCCCGGCGTGATCACCGATATCACCGTTCGCGTCAACTACTCCGAGACCGACCAGATGGGCGTGGTGTATCACGCCAACTACCTCGTCTGGTTCGACCGCGCGCGCACCGAGCTCATGCGGGGGACCGGGCTCACGTACAAGGAGCTCGAGCAGCAGGGGGTCTACCTCGCCGTGTCCGAGGTGCACATCCGCTATCTCGCGCCGGCCCGCTACGACGACCCGATCCGCATCCGCTGCTGGGTGCGCGAGCTGGCGTCGCGGCGCGTCACGTTCGGGTACGCGGTCGAGCACGCGGAGCAGGGCACCCTGCTCGCCACCGGCGAGACGGCGCTGCTCTCGCTCACGCACCGGCACACCCTGACCCGACTTCCCGACCACGTCCGTGCGCTGCTCCAGGCGACGCCCGATCCCGTTCAGCTGTAGCCTCGCGCTGCTGCTGCTCGGCGCCGCGCGGGCGCCCGCTCAGCAGCCGGACGAGGTGCTCGTCGCCGAGCTCGCCCGCGTGCTCGCCGCGGCGGACGCGCGCGCATTCGACGCCGCGCTGCTGCGCAACGCGCTCGGGCACGCCCGGCCTGCCGTGCGACGGCAGGCGGCACTCGCCGCGGGGCGGATCGGCGATCCGGCGGCGGTCGACCTCCTGGTCGCGGCGCTGCGCGACTCCGATCGCACGGTCCAGGCGGCGGCGGCGTTCGCACTGGGGCTGCTGAAGGATCCCCGCGCCGTCGAGCCGCTCGCCGCGCTGGTGCGCGCGGTGGCGCCGGCGCAGCAAGGGGCGCCCGAAGTGGAGGCCGTGACGGCGCTCGCGAAGATCGGTGGGGACCAAGCGGCGCGCGCGCTGGGCGATCTTCTGGGCAGCGGCTCGCGGCCGGGCATCGCGCCACCCCCCGCCGTGAGCGCGGCGCTGCTCGAGGCGTGGCGCCTCGGCGCCCAGGCTCCCATCGCGGCGCTGCTTGGGTATGCGGAGGACGCGGACGCCGACGCGCGCTGGCACGCGGCATACGCGCTCGGGCGGCTGCGCGCCGGCGCCGGCGTGCCCATGCTGCTGGCCGCGCTGCGCGACCGGGAGCCATTCGTCCGCGCGACCGCCCTGCGCGGTCTCACGCGCGCAGCCGCGGACAGCGCGCGGCTCGAGCCCGGCCGAGTCGCGGGCGCGGTCCGCCTGTTGCTCGGGGATGGCGACCCGGCCGTGCGCATCAACGCGCTCCGCGCCCTCGCGAGCTTCCGCGACTCGACGCTCGCCGCGGGGGCGGCCCCGCTCGCCACCGATCCCGACGTGAACGTCGCGGTGCAGGCCGAGACGACGCTGGGCGCGTTGGGGGGGAGTGGGGCGGTGCGGGCGCTCGCCGCCGGCCTACGGAGCGCCGTGTTTGCTCTGCGGCGCCAGGCGGTGATCGGGCTTGCTCAGGCGGACAGCGTCGCGGGTGTGGGCGCCGCGGCGGCGCTTGCGAGCGACCCCGACTGGCGGTGGCGCAGCGTGGCCTGCGAGGCGTTCGGCGCCGCGCGCGATCGCGCGCGCCTCGAGGGGGCGCTCGCAGACCCGGACGGGCGCGTGGTGGCGGAGGCGCTGCAGGCGCTCGGGCGGGTCGTCGCGGACTCGGACGCCGCGCTGCTCGCCCGCGCGCGCGAGCTGCTCGGGCACGCCGATCCCGCCGTGCGCAGCGTCGCGGCGGACCTGCTCGCCCGCCGGCCCGATGTCGCCGACGTCGATCGCTTGGTCACGGCGTACCAGAGGGCGGCAGGCGATCCGTTCGACGACGCGCGGCTCTCAGCCGTCGCCGCGCTCGGCGCCGTGGCGCGCGCGGGCGCCGAGGGCCGGCTGCGGGTGGCAGCCCGGTTCGTGGCCGCGGTGCCCCGCCCGGACGACTACCTGGTGCGGCGGGTTGCGGCCGACCGGCTCCCCGACGCCGCAGAGGCTTGGGGCCCCGTCGTCCCGATCGCCACGGGCAAGACGGACGCCGACTACCGGGACGCGGTGCGGCGCGTGCTGCTGCCCGCGCTTGAGGGCCGGGCGCCGCCCCGCGTGACCCTCGAGACGGACCGGGGGAGCCTCGTGGTGGAGCTGCTCCCGGCCGAGGCGCCGCTCACGGTGGCCGCCTTCCTTGCGCTCGTCGAGCGGCGCTACTTTGATGGCGCGCGCTGGCATCGGGTCGTGCCCAACTTCGTCGCGCAGGACGGGGATCCGCGCGGCGACGGGTGGGGCGGCCCCGGCTTCGTGCTCCGGGACGAGGTGAATCCCACGCGTTACGAGACGGGTACGATCGGCATGGCGCTTTCCGGGCCCGATACGGGCGGCAGCCAGTTCTTCATCACCCACTCCGCCCAGCCGCACCTCGACGGCACCTACACCGTCTTCGGTCGCGTCGTGGCCGGCCTCAACGTGCTCGCGGGCGTCGCCCAGGGCGATCGCATCCGCAGCATCCACCGCTGATGCGGCGGTCGGTCTGGAGCGCGCTGCTCCTCCTCGCGGCCCTCCCCGCGGCGGCGCCGGCCCAGTTCGGCTACTTCGGGCAGAACAAGATCCAGTACCGCAGCTTCGATTGGCGCGTGCTGCGCGGTGAGCACGTGGACCTCTACTTCTATCCTGAAGAGGACGAGCTGGGTCGCGTGGCGCTCGCTTACGCCGAGGAGAGCTACGGCGTGCTGGAGCGCCGCTTCACACATCACGTGCAGCGCCGCGTGCCGCTCATCATCTACGCCTCGCACACCGACTTCGAGCAGACGAACGTGCTCCCCTTCGTGCCGCCGGAGGGCCTGCTCGGCGTCACGGAGTTCCTGAAGCGCCGGGTCGCCCTCCCGTTCACCGGGAGCTACAGCGACTTCCGCCATACCATCCGCCACGAGCTGGTGCATGTCTTCCAGCTGAGCCTCGTCGCCGAGGTGTTCCGGCGCTACCCGCGGATCCGGCATGCCGAGCCGCCGCTGTGGTGGAGCGAAGGGCTGGCGGAGTTCTTCTCCGCCGGGGAAGACAGCCGCGACGAGATGATCCTGCGCGACCTCACGCTCTCGGGCCGGCTCCCCACGCTGCGCGAGCTCGCCTACGCCGCCGGCGGGATCGTCTATCCGGTGGGCGGCGTGATCCACCGCTTCCTCGCCTTATCCTCCGGCGAGTGGCGCATCGGCCAGTTGTACCGCGATCTGTGGAAGTATGCGTCGTTCGAAGCGGCCATCCAGGGCGTCTACGGCCGCTCGCTCGACCAGCTCTCCGACGAATGGCAGTTCTGGATGCGGCGGCGCTACTACCCCAGCGTCGCGGCCGGGGAGCCGCTGGCGCTCACGGCGCGCGTCCTCACGAAGCTCGCCATCAAGCCCGCGGTCTACGCCGCGGGAGACAGCGCCGGGGGAATCCTGTATTTCTCGCCGTCCACCGGCTACACGAACATCTACGCCCAGTCGTTCGCCGGGGGGCGCGCGCGGGCGGTGGTGAAGGGCGAGCGCACGGCGGAGTTCGAGTCGTTCCACTTCTTCGAATCCCGGCTCGACGTCTCCCCCGCGGGCGTCGTCGTGTTCTCGAGCAGGTACCTCGACCGCGACGCCGTGTTCTTCTGGAGCCTGCCGCATCAGCGGGTCGTGGGACGCTACCAGTTCCCGCAGCTCGTCTCGATCCTGTCGCCCACGTGGGCGCCCGACGGCCGGAGCGTCGTCTTCTCCGGCCTCGCGGTGTCCGGTTATTCGGACCTGTATCGCCTCTGGCTTCCCGACGGCCGGCTGGAGCCCCTCACCGCCGACCGCTACCAGGACCTCGACCCGACCTTCAGCGGGGACGGCCGGACCGTGGTGTTCTCGTCCGACCGCACGGCGTACGGGCCCGGAGGCGCGCGCAACCTGTTCCGGCTCGACCTCGCGACCGGCGCGATCGAGTACCTCACGTACGGCGATTGGCGGGACGACCAGCCTCGCTGGTCCGCGGAGACGGGCCGGATCTACTTCGCTTCGGATCGGGACGGCACCTACCAGATCTACGCCGTCGACTCGACGGGCGCAGGGTATCGCGTCACGAGCACCGTGAACGGCGCGTTCGACCCTCAGTGGGCGGGCGGCGACCGCGGCCTCGTGTTCGGAGGCTTCGCCGACCTGAGCTACAACATCTACATCGCGCATCCGGCGCCGCCGCCGGACCGCGCCCCCCCCGAGGTCACGCTCGCCGCGGAGCGCCGGCCGCCCGAGTGGACCTGGGCCGAGCTGGAGCACCCGCAGTACGCGCGGGCCGACGCGTCGCCGTACGAGCACAAGTTCACCTTCGACTTCGCCGCGGGCGACGCCATCGTGGCGCCGGGACTCGGCTCGGCGCAGGGCGCGGTGTTCCTGTTGAGCGATATGCTGAGCGATCACCAGGTCTTCTTCACGCTCTCGTCGTTCCAGGGTGAGGGGCTCGGCAACCTGATCGACAACGTCAACGGCACGGCCTTCTACTTGAACCAGTCGCGGCGCGTCAACTGGGGGGTGGGGGCATTCCGCCTGCGCGGGCTGTTCTACGAGGGGGACCTCCAGAACGTGTTCGAGGAGACGGCGGTGGGGGCGTTCGGGCAGGTGCGCTACCCGTTGTCGCGGTTCCGGCGGCTCGAGGCGGAGTACCGGATCGAGCACTCCGACCGGCTCGATCTCAGGGATATGAGCGGGTCGGCCGACGTGCGCCGCGTCGGCTGGCTCGCGTCCAACTTCTTCAGCTACGTGGAGGACAACACGCTGTGGCTGTCCACCGGCCCCATCGACGGCCGGCGCATGAACCTCACGGCAGGAGTCGTGAACGACGTCAGCCACGGGCGCTTCGACACCTGGCTCGCCGCCCTCGACTACCGCCGCTATTTCCGCACGTCGCTGCGCAGCGCCGTCGCCGTGCGGCTGATCGGCTATTATGCGGGCGGCGCGCGGCCCCACCGCGTCAACATCGGCGGCTCGTGGGGCCTGCGCGGCTACCCGCTGTTCGGCTACGTCGCGGGCACGCGTGCCTGGCTGTTGAATGCGGAGTGGCGGTTCCCCATCACGGAATTTCTGTCCGTCGGCTTCCCGTTCGGCGTGGCCCGGTTCCCCGGCGTGCAGGGCGCGCTGTTCCTGGATCTCGGGCGGGCCTGGACGGCGGCCACGGAAGATCGCGGCACCCTGGGCAGTGCCGGGCTGGGGCTGCGCATGCCGGTCGGGCCGCCGCTCGTGCTGCGGCTCGACATAGGCTACCGTTTCAGTTCGGGGCTGCTTGACGCCTACACGCTGCCGTCCCGCAGCCGCGGCAGCCGTTTCGTCGACTTCTTCTTCGGGTTTAACTATTGAATCGGCAACGCTTTCTGCTTGACCGCCGCAGAGCGCTTTCCTACATTGGCGCGGGCGCCCTCGTGGCGGCGTGCGCGCATCGGTTGGCGCCGTTGGTGCCGGTGCCGCTCGAGCCGGCCGACCGCGCCGAGGCGCTCGCCTGGACGCGCGCCACGACGCCGGCGCACCAGATGGCGATCCGGTTCCGCTTCAAGTACCGGGACGAGCGGCACCGCTGGGCGGGACGGGGCACGACGCGCGTCGCACCGCCCGACTCATTGCGGTTCGATTACACGGGGCCGCTCGGGCTGGGAGCGGGCGCGGCGGTGGTGGTGGGCGACTCGGTTCTCTGGGCCGATCCCAAGGAGAACTTCAACTCGCTCGTCCCGGCGGTGCGGATGCTGTGGGCGGCGATCGGGGTGGCGCGCCCGCCCGGCGGGGACGCCGCCGTGTTCGGGCGACGGGATCGGGACGGCGAGCGGGAGATCTCGATCTGGCGCTTCGCTGAACGCGGCGACACGCTCGACTACGTCGTGACCGAAGGCTCGGGCAAGGTGCTGCAGGTGGAGTGGCGGCGGGATGGCAAGGTGGCGGCGCGCAGCGAGACGCACTACGAGCAGGCGATGCCGGCGACGGCCCGCATCGATTTTCCGGAGGTCCCGGCCCGGCTTGAGTTCACGGTGGTGGCGGTCGATACCGCGGCGGTCATTGCACCGGCGCTGTGGCGCACTCGTCGCTAGCGCGCTGGTCCTCGCCCTCGCCGCCTGCCCGTATCATTTCTCCGGCGGCGGTCTGCCCAACGTCAAGACCGTCGCCATCCTGCCGTTCGACAACCAGACGCCGCAGCCCGAGCTCACCAAGGAAGTGAACGACGCGGTGCGCGAGGCGTTCGAGGGCCGGCTGGGGTTGCGCGAGGCCGGCGAGCAGAACGCCGACGCCGTCGTGCGCGGCCGCGTGACCCGCTACGATCCCGACACGCCCGTCGCGCTCCAGCCGGGTCGGGGGCAGGTGTCGGTCACCCAGCGCCGAGTCCAGATCAGCGTGGACGTCGAGATCCTCGACCAGCGCGAGGGCAAGACGCTGTGGCAGCGCCAGGGGCTCACCGTGGACGGCGAGTACGACCCCCCTAAGGAAGCGGACGGGCGCAAGATCGCGCTCTCGAAGCTCGTGAACGAGATCGTGGACGGAGCCCAGTCCCAATGGTGAGGCGCCTTCCCGGACGTCTGCGCGGCGCGAGCTCGATGGGCTGCCTCGTTTCGCTCCTGATCCTCGTCGGGGCGCTCTACTACGGCTTCAGCATCGGCGAGGTGTACTTCCGCTACTACCGCCTCCTGGACGAAATGGGGACGCAGGCGCGCCTCGCGGCCGCGCTCGACGACGGCACCATCCAGCGCCGCATCCAGGCAGCCGTGCAGGAGATCGGGCTGCCCGAGGCGGCGGGCAACGTCCGCATCGTCCGCCGCGGATCGCCCCGCGAGATCCAGATCTACACGCAGTACAGCGAGACGGTCGATCTGCCGCTTTTCCACCACACCTTCACGCTCCATCCCAACGTCACGCAGCCGATGTAGCGCGTGGCGCTGGACGCCCCTCCTCGTCTGAACACGGCGGCGAAGGTCCGCACGCTCGAGGCCGCGGCCGAGTGGCGCGCGCGCCAGCGCGGGCCGGTGGTGTTCACGAACGGCGTGTTCGATCTGCTGCACGCCGGGCACGTCAGCCTGCTGGAAGCGGCGCGCGCGGAAGGGGAGGCACTGGTCGTCGGCCTGAACACCGACGCCTCCGTGCGCCGCGTGAAAGGGCCGGATCGGCCCTTCGTTCCGGAAGGCGAGCGGGCACGGCTGCTGGCGGCGCTCGCCTGCGTCGACTGCGTGGTGCTGTTCGACGAGCCGACCCCGCTCGCGCTCGTCCGGCGGCTGCGGCCCGACGTGCTCGCGAAGGGGGCGGACTACCCGCGCGACGCGATCGTAGGGGCGGACGAGGTGGAGGGATGGGGCGGGCGGGTGGTGCGCGTGGCGCTCGTGCCCGGCCAATCCACGACCGCACTGCTCGATCGCCTGCGGCGCCCGCCGCGATGAAGCTGTTGGTCGCAACCCGCAATGACGGCAAGGCGCGTGAGATCCGCGAGCTGTTCTCGGGGCTGCCCTTTCAGCTGGTGTTCCCGCAGGAGCAGTTCCTGGAGCGTCTCCCCGAGGAAGGCGACCTGGAGCAAGGGATGAGCTTCGCCGAGAACGCCGTCGCCAAGGCACGCTACTTCGCCAAGCGGAGCGGGCTCCCCACGGTGGCCGAGGACTCCGGGCTCGAGGTGGACGCGCTCGAGGGCGCGCCGGGAGTTCACTCGGCGCGGTACGCGCACCTGTACGGGAAAGCGGGAAGGGGCAAGGGGGAAGGGGACCTCGACGCGGCGAACAACGCGCTGCTGCTGGAGCGGCTCGCGGGCGTGCCCGACGAGCGGCGCACGGCGCGGTATCGCTGTGTCGCGGCCTTTGTCGAGACGCCCACGGCGGCACCGCAGCTCGTCGAGGCGACGACCGAAGGCCGCGTGCTCACCGAGCCGCGCGGCGCCGGCGGGTTCGGGTACGACCCCCTGTTCTTCTCGACCGATCTCGGGATGAGCTTCGCCGAGGCCCCGCCCGCGGCGAAGCACCGCGTGTCCCACCGGGGACGGGCGTTCCGGGCGCTCATCGAAGTGCTGCTGCGACGTAGCAAGTAGCATCGGAGACCACCGTGTCGCAGCAGATTTCGACTCTTGCCTTGACCGGTGTAGTACCCGCTGTAGCTTGGCGGCAACAGGTCAGCCCGCCGAACCGTGCGGTTCGGCATCACCAGGGAGCCGACGATGGCGACGAGCGTCCGCGAGTTCTTGGAGACCCACGCCCTGCACGAAAGAGTGTCCACTCCCTCCACGGTCGGGTGGAACGGGCAGTGGCCGGAGAGAGTCGAAGGTGAGTGCCGCGTGTGCAATGCCAAGCGTGCGCACCGGATCTGGCCCAGCAAGGTGGCGGGCGTCACCCGTGAGTGGGGTGTGTACATGCTGGCGGGGACGTGCGAGGACTGCGGCAGCAGCGGCCTGCTGTTCTGGGTGGAGCTCAACGAGCGCGAGGGATGGATCCAAAAGGCCGGACAGCTTCCTGCGCCGGTGGGTGCCGTGGTGAACTAGGCCTCCTCGTCCACCACGTCATCATCGCCGAGCGACCCCATGGGTGGCTCGGCGATGTAGTTTGGGGCATGCGCGACCCGACAACGGCACTTCTCCTCGGTAGCGTCGTCGCCCTTGGGGCGCCACAGCAGCGGGCGGCCCCGCCCGCGAGCGCCTCGCCGGCGCCGGACGGCGGCCAGTGGACCATGCCCGCCAAGGACTACGCCGCGACCCGCTACAGCGCACTCACCGACATCACCGCGGCGAACGTGAAGCGGCTCCGGGCCGTCTGGACCTTCTCCTCTGGCGTGCTCGGCGGGCACGAAGGGCAACCGTTGGTGGTGAACCACACGATGTACGCGGTCACGCCGTACCCCAACGTGCTCTATGCCTTCGACCTCACGCGGGAAGGCTACCCGTTGAAGTGGAAGTACCGCCCCTACGTGAACCCGGCTGCCATCGGGATCGCCTGCTGTGACGTGATCAACCGCGGGGCGTTCTACGCCGACGGGAAGATCGTGTACAACCTGCTCGACGGTCACACCGTCGCGATCGATACGGCGACGGGGAAAGAGGTCTGGAAGACCCAGGTGGCCGAGGTGCGCGCGGGCGAGACCACGCCCATGGCTCCCCTCGTGGTGAAGGACAGAGTCATCGTGGGGACCTCGGGCGGCGAGTACGGCGTGCGTGGCTGGGTGAAGGGTCTGGACCTCGCGACCGGCCGGGTCGTGTGGACGGCCTATAACACCGGCCCGGACGACGAAGTGCTGGCGCGGCCGGGCACGTTCCGGCCCTACTACGACCGGGGTGCGGATCTCGGGCGAACCAGCTGGCCGGAGGGCGGGTGGACGCATGGCGGCGCGCCGGTGTGGGGGTGGCTGTCCTACGATCCGGAGCTGGACCTCGTCTACTACGGCACGGGGAACCCGGCGCCGTACAACGCCGAGCAGCGTCCGGGCGACAACAAGTGGGCGACCAGCGTGTTGGCGCGCCGTCCCGCCGACGGCTCGCTCGTGTGGGCGTATCAGTTCACGCCGGCCGATAGTTGGGACTACGACGCCGTCCAGGAGATGATTCTCGCCGACCTCACGATCAAGGGCCGGAGGCGCAAGGTCCTGGTGCATTTCGACAAGAACGGCTTCGCCTACACCATCGACCGCGCCACGGGCGAGGTGCTGGTCGCGGAGCCGTACGTGTTCGTCAACTGGGCGAAGCGGGTGGACCTCGCGACCGGTCGCCCGGAGGTCGACCCCACGAAGCGGACGGGCGCGTCGCGGGGGACCGTCAAGGACATCTGCCCCACGCTCGAGGGCGGGAAGAACCAGCAGCCCGCCGCGTACTCGCCGCGCACGGGGCTGTTCTACGTTCCCACGAACAACCTGTGCATGGACTACGCCGCCGTGCGCGCGACGTACCTCGTGGGGACGCCGTTCATCGGCGCGAGCACGCCCTACAAGCCCGGCCCGGGCGGCTCGCTCGGTGCCTTCATCGCCTGGGACGCGGCGCGCGGCCGCAAGGTGTGGGAGATCAGAGAGAAGTACCCGGTGTGGAGCGGCGCCCTCGCCACGGCCGGCGACGTGGTGTTCTACGGCACGCTGGACGGGTGGTTCAAGGCGGTCGACGCGAGGACCGGCGCCCCGCTCTGGAAGATGAAGGTGGGGTCCGGGGTGGTGGGGAACCCGATCACCTTCACCGGCGCGGACAACAGGCAGTACGTGGCGGTCTACGCCGGCATCGGTGGCGACTGGTTCCTGCTCTCCGGTGACGTCCGGTCCGACGATCCCGCGGACGTGCGGCCGCCCGCGGACTTCATGCCGGACATCGCGCGCTACACGAGCCAGGGAGGCATCGTATGGCTCTTCGCCCTTTAGCCGCCGCGCCGCTGCTCGGCTTGCTCGTCAGCTCGGCCCAGGAGCCGGTGCCGCCCGCCATACGCTACGAGCAGCACGTTTTCGCGGGCGGGAATCCGCCGCCCGCGGGCACGCTGCAGAATCCCTTCACAGGGGACATGAAGGCCGTGGCGGATGGTGAGAAGCTCTTCGCCATCTTCAACTGCGACGGGTGTCACGGGGGCGGGGCGGTGGGGTTCGTGGGGCCGAGCCTCGCGGACGGCCGCTGGCGTTACGGCGGCGCCGACGGGGAGGTGTTTCATTCGATCTATTACGGGCGGCCGCGGGGGATGCCCGCGTTCGGAGGCATCCTGCCGCCCGACGCGATCTGGCGGCTCGTGACCTACCTGCAGTCGCTCGAGCCGAAGCAGGACAACTCCACGGTTTCGTGGTGAGCGCGCGAGCCAGCCGCTTTTAGACCTCTACGCGGAGTGGTCGCTGCGCGTGGCGTTGGCGAGCGGCCGCGCACGGGGTGGGTGATGCTTGTCGCAGTAATACGACGCCAGGCGCGGGCCTTGTCTCGAGTGCTGGTGCGTCACCCAGTGCGCTGGCCGCTCGCAGTGACGGTGTGTCGCCCAGTCGTAGAAGTCACAGCGGAGCTCAGCCATCGGAGTGTCCACGCGGTCGCGCACTGCACTCACCTGACGCCCTGACCTTGTCCTATGGCGCCGCCGAGCTCGCCAGTGTCGCGTTGCGATCGGCGATCACCGGCATCTCTTGCTGCGTGAGGTCGCGGCTGACCCAGACAACCCGCGTGCCGCACATGATCGCGTCCACCGGGTACGGCGTGCTCAGGAACGATCGCCCGTCTGAGCTCAGCACCTGGGTCCCGGGGAACACATACCAGCAGCGCTCGCCCGTCGGATGACTATGGATCGTCCCCACCGTGCCCGTCCACCCGGCGCTCTCACACGTCTGCTGCGGCACGACCCACGTGGCGGTGGACTGCGTGGGATCCACATCCGCCGGCGCGATGCGCCGCACCATGACCGTCCGCCCGTGGACCTCCCCGATCATGCAGCCCATGAACTCCGTGGGAAACCCGCGGTATTGCAGCAGCAGGAAGCGGCGCGCTTGATCCGACAGCACGAGGACACGAGCCGCTTGCGAAGGCGCGGGCTCCTGCCCAGCGGCCGACGCCACGTTCGGCACGTGGCCCAGCAGCGGCATCAGCAACAGCGCAAGACCGGCAACTGCGGTGGCAGCCCTTCCCAGCTTCACGTCAGCACTCCTCTGGGCCCATGGAAGGGCCTCGGTCCCTGGATTGAGCAAACTCCGTTCCCGACGTAGTGTTGCATGTATGCGCCGGGGAAACGTCGCGGTGTGCTTGGAAGTGAAGGCGTGTGGCAGGACCGCATCGAGGGGTCGACCATCGAGTGCACCAAAACACGGCGTCGCCGGGGTCAGGTTGACTCGAAGTGGTTTTTTGGGACTGGTCGACTAGGTTGTGGTTGCAACGGGGCGTAGCGCAGTCCGGTAGCGCGTCTGGTTTGGGACCAGAAGGTCGGCGGTTCGAATCCGCCCGCCCCGACTCGGCAACTCGCTGAACAGTGCTAACTCGGTGGCGAAGTCTGAGGCCTATGGGAAGACGTCCTCATCTCGCAATCGCGCTGGCTGCTGCAGCGCTGGTGCTCTCCGTCCCGATGAGCACCTGCAATTATCCGTGTGCACCGATAGATCCCTCATGCCCCAAGGACCATGCGACGGTGGAGACGGGGGGGGCGACGGTCTCGGGTACCGCAGCGACCCTTACGGGGACCGTCAACCCCAACGGCTCGCCCACTACAGCGTGGTTTGAGTGGAGCGCACTCAGCAATCTCGGTAGCTTGAGCCTGACACCACCGCAGGCAGTGGGGTCTGGCACGACCGTAGTGCCCATCAGCGGGGATCTAACCGGGCTGAGCCCTGGGACGACCTACTACTACCACGTCGTTGCCTCGAACAGCGCCGGCAGGAGCCCAGGCGCGATCCTTTCCTTCACGACCCCGTAGCCGGCGCCAAAGCCCCTCGGCGGTTAGGGTGGCTGAGGGCTGCACGTTATTGTGCGGCCGGGCCTGGGGCACTATCAGTTAGGAGAAAGCTCCCAACCCGGAATCCACAATGGCCCGTCTGTTCTGGTTGACGGTCATGGCTGCCTTCGGTGCCGCCCTCGTCCTCGGCGTCTCGTGGGTTGCCGCCTATACCGCCGTGGCCAACGTGCTCGGCTCTCCTCCCCCCGAGATGGGCACGCAGTCCACAGCGTTGCTGTGGCAGGGCGCACCCGAGCTGTCGGGGCACCCGCGCGTGTGGCGCTTCGCATTCGGACCCACCCGCATCCCCGGAGCTCCCACCGTGCGCATCTACGTCACGCCGCTCGGCCACGTCATGGAGACCCAGCCGGCCGATCTCGAAGCGCGAGTGAAGTTACTTCATCCGAACTGACAGACTGCCGGAGTGCGAATCGGCGGATATGACGCTCAAGTTGGGGGCCCTCTGGCGTCCGAGGCGGTCTGGAGGCAGGTCGGGTCCTTCCTAGCCCCCCGCCTGCATCACGTCTTGCACGGGCTGGTGCGAGCGTCGGGCGCAGACCGCCCGCCGCTACCGGCGCCCTCTGGCTGCGCTCGGTGCCCGCCCCTATGATGTTATCTGAAGGCTTCTGAGCCGCTACGTGGCCGATCTTCTCGCCCGTCTGCAAGCCGCCCTGGCTGACCGTTACGCGATCGAGCACGAGCTGGGCCGCGGAGGGATGGCCACGGTCTATCTCGCCCAAGATCTCAAGCATCGCCGCCTCGTTGCGATCAAGGTCCTAAAGCCTGAGCTCGCTGCTGCGCTCGGCCCGGAGCGCTTTCTTCGCGAAATCGAAACCGCCGCCCGGCTCAACCATCCCCACATCCTGCCGCTCCACGACTCCGGCGAGGCCGAGGGCTTCCTCTACTACGTGATGCCGTACGCCGAGGGCGAATCCCTCCGGGAACGCCTCGAGCGGGAGGGCCAGCTGCCGCTCGACGAGGCGCTCCGGATCGCTCGAGAAGTGGCGAGCGCGCTGAGCCACGCCCACAGCCACGACGTCGTACATCGGGACATCAAGCCGGAGAATATCCTGCTATCGGGTGGGGAAGCGGTCGTGGCGGACTTCGGGATCGGGCGGGCGATCACGGCCGCCGCCCGCGACACGTTGACCGGGACGGGGATTGCGATCGGCACGCCGGGCTACATGAGCCCCGAGCAGACCACCGGCGGCGCCCGGCTCGACGGGCGGAGCGACATCTATAGCCTCGCCTGCGTGCTGTACGAGATGCTGGCGGGAGACCCCCCGTACGTGGCGTCCTCAGCGCAGGCCGTCGCGGCGCGCCAATCGATGGACCCCGTGCCGCGGCTCCGCACCGTGCGAGAGAAGGTGCCGGCGGCTGTCGAGCAGGTCATCGGGCAGGCTCTCGCCAAAGTACCGGCGGATCGTTTTGCCACCGCGGCCGCGTTCGCGGAGGCGCTCCAGGCCGCCATGACGACGGCGGCGTCGCAAGCGGCGGCGCATCGCCCTCCGGCTCGGCGGGTCGTAGCGGTTGTGGCGGTCGTCGTGGCGCTCGTCGGGGCGTTCGGTGTGTGGCGCTGGCGGCACGGGCGCCCGGCGACCGCGGATGCCGTGCGGCTGGCCGTGCTACCGTTTGAGAACCTCGGCGATCCTACTCGGGGCTACTTCGCCGATGGCATGACGGACGAGGTCCGGGGCAAGCTCGCCGCGCTCGCTGGCCTCCAGGTGATCGCCAGCACCAGCTCCAACCAATACCGACACACGATCAAGCATCCGGAGGAGATCGGTCGGGAGCTGGGGGTCCGCTACCTGCTTCTCGGCCGCGTCCGGTGGACTCAGAGCGCGCGCGGGGTGAGCCGCGTGCGGGTGGACCCCGAGCTGATGCAAGTCGCGGACGTCGCGGCCCCCACTACTAGGTGGGAGCAGTCTTTCGATGCCCCGCTCACCGACGTGTTTGAGATGCAGACGAACATCGCGGGCAAGGTCGCGCACGAGCTACAGCTGACCCTCACGCCAGCCGCTCAACAGGCGCTCGCCCAGCGTCCGACCGCGAGCCTCGCGGCATACGATGCGTTCCTGAAGGGTGAGGCGGCCTCGCAGGGGAGCAACGTAATCGCCCTACCCAGCCTGCGGCAGGCCATCGGCTACTACGAGCAGGCCGTCACGCTCGACAGCGCCTTCGCCCTCGCCTGGGCTCGCCTCGGGCAATCGCGTGCATTCGCTTACGAGGGGTGGGGTAATCTCCCCGCCGATGCCCGGGCGGCCCGTGTCGCGGCGGAGCGTGCGCAAGCGCTCGCCCCGGGGAGCCCTGACGTGCAGCTCACGCTGGGCATCTACCAAGTGGAGGTGCGGAACGATTTCCTCCGCGCGCTCGAAGCATACAGGGTGGGACTCGAACGAGCGCCGGCCAACGCGGACCTCCTGAGCAGCGCCGCCGTTGCCGAGGTGGGACTCGGTCGCTTTGATGCCGCGCTCGCGCATCTCGACCAGGCGCTGAACTTCGACCCCCGTTCCGTCCACGGCATGCGGGTTCGAGCCAACACGCGTCTCATGCTGCGCCGCTGGGGGGAGGCGCGGGCCGATGCAGACCGTGCCCTCGCGCTGGCGCCCGGCAACATCTACCTGGCACAGATGAAGGTCATGACGTTTGTGGGCGAGGGAGACCTGGCCGGAGCCCGGGGCGTCCTGCGCGCTCTGCCGAAGGACACCGATCCCACGGCCGTGGCGGTGTTCATGGCGCTGGACGGGGACCTCTATTGGGTGCTCGACGACGCGCAACAGCGCTTAGTGCTCTCACTCTCCCCCGCGCCGTTCGGCGACGATCGGTCCGCGTGGGGCAGCGTGTTGGCCCAGGTCTATGCGCTGCGGGGTGACCAATCACGGGCCCGGACCTACGCCGACTCGGCGCGGATCGCGATCGAGGCGCGGCTTCGGGCCGCGAGCCTCACGGCGCCAAGCAATGCCGGGCGGCATGTCTCCCTGGGTCTCGCTCTGGCCCTTATGGGACGGAGGCCAGATGCGATACGGGAGGCCGAGCACGGCGTGGCGCTGCTGCCGGTTGGCAAGGACGACTACGTTTGGCCCTACCTCCACCATCAACTCGCGCGGATCTACGTGCTCGCGGGTGAGCCGGAGAAGGCGCTGGACGAGCTTGAACGGCTGCTGAAGATTCCCTACTACCTCTCGCCCGGCTGGCTGCGGATCGATCCGAACTTCGCGCCGCTGCGCGGCAACCCACGTTTCGACCGGCTGGTCGCCGGCCATTAGCTGCGTCCCACCAAGAGCACGTGTTGTCGGCGGCGCTCAGCGCGAGACGCCACGTGTGCCCTTCCGTCCAACCCGTGATGCGCTTCAGAGCAAACGTGTACGGTCGGCGACCTGATCGGGCGCCAACCAGTAAGCCCTTCGACGCCGCCTTCCGGCGGCGCCACTCACCGCCCGACGAGCTCCTCCACGATCCTGGTCGCGCCGTACGCCGTGCGCAGCGCCGCGAGGATGGCGCGCGCGTCCACCGAGATCGCGCGTGCCCGGTCGTCCGTATAGATGAAGTCCCCAGGCAGGGACTCGATGTTGCCGTCGAAGATCAACCCCACGAGCTCGAGCTTCCGATTCAGCAGGGGCGACCCCGAGTTGCCCCCGATGATGTCGTTCGTCGAGACGAGATCGAGCGGCGTGGCCAGGTCGAGCCCGGCCGGTGGGCGCTGCCAGCGGGGCGGCAGGCTCCACGGCGCCTGCCCGCCCGCCGCCGCGTATCGGTCGTACATGCCGTAGAAGGTCGTGAACGGCACGGCCCGCGTGCCGTTGTACGGGTAGCCGCGCACCACGCCGTCGGCGAGCCGCAGCGTGAACGTGGCGTCGGGTGGGAGTGTCTTGCCGTACACGTCGAACCGGACGCGCGCGAGCCGCGCGGCGAGGTTGTCGGCGCGCGCCGACAGGCGCGCCGCCTCCTGACGCAGCGGTACCACCACCCGGCTGGCCCGGCGCGCGAACAGGAACGCGGCGTCGCCCGAGGCCGCGAGGTCGCCCTGGAACAAGGCGGGCACGCGCGCCGAGTCGCTGAGCGCGGTGTGCGACAAGAGGTCGGCGGCCGCTTGGTCGGCTGTCCGGCCCGCGAACAGTGCCGCGGCGAGCGTGTCCCGCTCGCCCAGCGCGCGCTTCAGGTCCTGGAACTGCGCGGCGGCGAGCAGCCGCTCGAGCGCGGCGGGCCTGTTGCCGATCGCCGCCGCGCGCTCGGCGATCTCCTTGAGGCGCTCCGGCGGGGCCCCCGCCGCCCTGGCGTCCGCGTACTGGACCGCGAGCGAGGCCCGCGCGAGTGTGCTCGAGCCGAACGAGGGGCTCGAGAGGAAGGCGTAGATCCGCCCGCCGATTCGCGTGAGGCCCGCCTCGACCGTCGCGATCGAGTCGAACAACGCAGCCCGCGCCGCGATCGGCGGCCGGCGCGCGATCTCCGTGCGGAACGCGGCCTCGCCCAGCCGGCGCCGGCCCAACAACACGGGATCGCGCAGCCCCGCGAGCTGGCCCTCGTACGCCTTGACCGAGTTGGCGTAGCCGAAGATGTCCGTCGCGACCCGCCGCGCCGCCGCCTCGGCGGGCGCCGCGCGACTGAATGCCTCCAGCGCCGCGATACGGCTCTTCAGGATGTCGAGCGTCGCCGGGACCTGCACGTCGCGCGTGTACTCGAGCTGCGCCACCGTCTCCAGTCGGCTGGTCGAGCCCGGGTTGCCCACCACGAAGACGGCATCGCCGTCGCTCGTCCCCGCGCGGCTCCAGCGGAAATAGCTCGGGGTCTCGAGCGGCTTGCCGGACGCGTCGTACACGCGGTACACCGAGAAGTCGAGGTCGTAGCGCGGATAGGTGAAGTTGTCGTCGTCCCCGCCGAAGAACCCCATCCCGAGCTCGGGTACCAGGACGAGTCGCACGTCGCCGTAGCGCCGGTAGGTGTAGGCGGAGTATTGCGCGCCTTCGTACAGGGACACGATCTGCACGCTGACGCTCGAGTCCCGCGCGGCGGCCGTGAGTCGCTCGCCGAGCGTGTCGATCGCCTGGTCGCGGGCGCGGGCCAGCGCCTCGTCGCCCGTCACGCCGCGGAGCGCGCTGTCCATCCGGGCCGTGACGTCCACGACCGAGAGGAGCTGCTCGACGAACAGCCCGGGCACGCGGCGCTCGTCGGCGGCGGTCGGGGCGTAAAACCCCGTGGAATCGAAGTTCTCGCCCGGCCGCATCACGCCGCCCGTGTTCTCGCGCGAGCAGTGGTGGTTCGTCAGGACGAGCCCGTGCGGGGAGACGAACGAGGCCGAGCAGTAGGTCGCGAAGCGGAGCGCGCCGAGCCGGGCGCGCGCTAGCCAGGCCGAGTCGGGCCGGAAGGCGTAGGCCTCCTGGAAGTAGTCGAGCGGCGGGTTGTCGAAGGTCCACATCTTCCCGGCATCGAAGCGCCCGGGGCGCATCGCGGCGGAGTCGAGGACGACGGCGCGGGGCGCGGGCGCGGTGGCGGCGACCCGTACGCCGGGGGCGCAGGCGGCAAAGCCTGCGGCGGATACCACGGCCGCGAGCACGAACGGGAATCGCATGTCGCAAAGCCTCGTGAGCTGAAGGGACAACCTTGGCCCGCTACCGGTGGCAGGCGCAAGGGCCTGCGGGGCTTGCCTTCGCCTACCCCGTTTCGTATAGAGAAGGTGATGCCTCAACCACATGCCAAGGAGGACCCCATATGCCCGAGCTTTGTCTGCCCGATGTCTCCCGGAACCCCGTTCTCGAGCGCCAGCTCGTCAACCGCCTCAAGCGGATCGAGGGCCACGTGCGCGGCGTGCAGCGGCTCATCACCGAGCACCAGGCGTGCGAGGACATCCTGATCCAGCTCGGCGCCGTCAAGCAGGCGATCAACGCCGCGACCCTGCAGCTGCTGGAAGGTCACGTCGAGAGCTGCATCGCCGATTCGGTCGAGAGGGGACAGGGCGCGAAGGCCCTTGCGAGCCTGAAGGGCACGGTCGCCTCGATGCTGCGTCAGGTGGGATGACGGCGTAGCGGGGGAGGGGAGTGGCTCGGCCGCCTCGGACTACTCCCCGTAGGGGATCCAGATGTTCTTCACCTGCGTGGCCTCACGCAGGAACTCCCGGCCCTCGCCCTGGTGGGGGTCGAGCCAGTCGCGCGCGTGCCATTCCGCCCACGTGCGCTTCATGTTCCCGGCCGACGCGCGCTCGACCTCCGCGGCCGCGGCCTGATTCCCGAAGTACCACATCGCGTCAACGTCGAGATGGTCCGCCAGCACCTTGGAGAGCTCGTCCTTTGATCCGGTGACGATGTTGATCACGCCGGCCGGGACGTCCGAGGTCTCGAGCACGCTGTACAGCTCCGTCGCCGCGAGCGGGTGGATTTCCGACGGGATCGCCACCACGGTGTTCCCCACCGCGACGGCGGGCGCCACGAGCGAGACGAACCCGAGCAGCGGCAAGTCCTCCGGCGCCGCGATGCCGACCACCCCGATCGGCTCGTTCATCGCGAGCGTGACGCCGCGAATCGTGGTCGGGTGGACCTGGCCGTCGTACTTGTCCGCCCAGGAGGCGTAAGTGAAGAGCCGCGAGACCGCCGCGTCCACTTCGGCCCGGGCCCGCTCCGGCCCGCAGCCCGTCATCGCGTCGATGCGCGCCGCGAACTCGTCCGTGCGGGTGGCGAGGTTCTCCGCGATGTAGTAGAGGATCTGCCCACGGGTGTGCCCGGTCGTGTGCGCCCAGCCCTCCGCCGCGCGCGCCGCCTCCACCGCGTTCCGAACGTCCTTGCGGTTCCCCTCGCCTACCTCGGCGAGCCGCCGCCCGTCCGGCGCCACGATCGCGCGCGGATACGGCGCGTCGGGGCGCGCCTGCTTCCCGCCGATGAACATTTTGTAGGTGCGATCAATCGGGGGAAGGGGGACGGGGGACGAGGGACGGGTTCTGCGGGACGCGCCCTTCGCGACGCTCCTCTTCGACCCGTCCCCCGTCCCCCGCCCCTCGCCCCATTGAAGTTTCAGATACTCCCACATTCCCTCTCGCCCCCCCTCGCGCCCGAAGCCGGACTCTCGATAGCCGCCGAACCCGCTCGCGGCGTCGAACACGTTCGTACAGTTGATCCACACCACCCCCGCTTTGATCTTCGGCGCCACGTCGAGCGCCAGGTTGATGTTCTCCGTCCACACGCTGGCGGCGAGGCCGTACGGCGTGTTGTTCGCCAGCTCGACCGCTTCCTTGGGCGTGCGGAAGCTCATCGCGACGAGGACCGGGCCGAAGATCTCGACCTGCGCGATCGTCGCCGCGGGGGAGACGTCGGTGAACAGGGTGGGCGGATAGAAGTAACCCTCGGTGGGGCAGGCCCACGACGGCTGCCACATGGTGGCGCCCTCTTCCACGCCTTTGCTCACGAGGCCGCGGATGCGCTCGAGCTGCACCGGCGCCACGATCGCCCCCATGTCGATCGCCTTGTCGAGCGGCGGGCCGACCCGGAGCTTCTCCATCCGCGCCCGCAGCTTCGCCACCAGCCGCTCGGCGACCCCCTCGTGCACGAGCAGCCGCGAGCCGGCGCAGCAGACTTGTCCCTGGTTGAACCAGATCGCGTCCACCACACCCTCGACCACGCTGTCGAGATCGGCGTCGTCGAACACGATGAACGGGCTCTTCCCCCCTAGCTCGAGCGAGAGCTTCTTGCCGGAGCCCGCCGTCGCCTTGCGAATGACGCGGCCCACCTCGGTCGAGCCCGTGAAGGCGATCTTGTCCACGTCCGGGTGGTCCACGAGCAGCGCGCCGGTGCGACCGTCGCCGGTGATCACGTTCAGCACGCCGGGCGGCAGCCCCGCTTCCGCCACGATCTCGGCGAACGCGAGCGCCGTGAGCGGCGTGAATTCGGCGGGCTTCAGGACGACCGTATTTCCGGCGGCGAGCGCCGGGGCGACCTTCCAGGCCACCATGAGCAGCGGGAAGTTCCACGGGATGATCTGCCCGACGACACCCACGGGCGTCGCGCCCGCGAACTCGCTCTCCTGCAGCTGCGCCCACCCCGCATGGTGGTAGAAGTGGCGGGCGACGAGCGGGATGTCGAGGTCGCGGGTCTCGCGGATCGACTTGCCGTTGTCCATGCTCTCGAGCACGGCGAGGAGTCGGGCGTGCCGCTGCACCTCGCGGGCGAGCGCGTACAGGTAGCGGGCCCGCGCGTGCCCGGGGAGGCCGGACCAGCCGGGGAAGGCGGCGCGTGCCGCGGCCACCGCGGCGTCCACGTCCGCTTTGCCCGCCTGCGGCACGCGCGCGATCCGCTGCGTGGTCGCGGGGTTGATCACGTCGAACCACTCGCCGCTGGCTGGCTTCACCCAGCTGCCGCCCACGAACAGCCCGAACTCGCCCCCCCCTCCGACCCCGCCCTCGCCACCGTGCTTCGCGAGCCACTCCCGGGCCTGCTTGTCCGACTCGGGCGCCGGCCCGTACGCCATCGTCTGGAAGATCTCGGAAACGGTCGTCATACCATCGGGTGGCGGTGCGCGGCCGAGTAGCGACCGGTGACGAAGTGCTCGAGCTGGCGCTCGATGTCGGTGAGCAGGGCGCTCGCCCCCAGCCGGAACCGTGCGGCGCGGAGCCACTCGTCGCCCAGCTCTTCCTTCATGAGGATGAGCCACTCCAGCGCCCCCTTGGCGCTGCGGATCCCACCCGCCGGCTTGAATCCGACGGCGTGGCCCGTCTCCTCGAGGTACTCCCGGATCTGGCGCGTCATCACGACGCCGACGGGCAGGGTGGCGTTCACGGCTTCCTTGCCGGTGGATGTCTTGATGAAGTCGGCGCCCGCCATCATGGCGGCGCGGCTCGCGCGCGCCACGTTCGTGAGGGTGGCGAGGTCGCCCGTGCCGAGGATCACCTTCAGGTGCGCGTCGCCGCACGCCTCGCGGAACGCCTTCACCTCGCGGTACAGCGCCTCCCAGTCGCCCGCGAGGGCGTGTGCGCGGGTGATCACGACGTCGATCTCCCGCGCGCCCGCTTCCACCGACGCCCGGATCTCCTCGAGCCGCTGCGGGAAGGGATTGAGGCCGGCGGGGAAGCCCGTGGAGACGGCGGCGACCGGGATACCGGAGCCCGCGAGCGCCGCGAGGGCCGTCGCCACGTAGCGGTGATAGACGCACACGGCACCGACCACGATGCCGAGCTCGGTCGCGCCCAGCGCCTCGACGAGGTCCTGGCGCACCGGGTGTTGGGCCTTGGCGCAGAGCCGCAGCACGTTGCTCGGGGTGTCGTCGCCCTGGAGCGTCGTGAGGTCGACGCAGGTGACGGCGCGGAGCAGCCAGGCGGCCTGCCATTCCTTTTTGACGGTGCGCCGGGTGGGGATGGTGGCGGCGCGCCGCTCCACCGCCGAGCGGTTCACGCGCACCGCGCGGACCCAATCGAGGTCGAGCGGGACGCCTGGGTTGCGCCCGGGTTGGGCCGACACGCGGAGCGCCCGCTCGTACTTCTGTTTGGTTTCCATCGCCCGGCTTCCAATCTAAGAGATTGGCGCCGGGGCGCAGCGGGGATCAGTTCGGCGGCTTCTCTTTCGCACTGTCGCGCTCCGCCTTGCGATCCTTCGCGGGTTGCCGCTCCGCCGCCGGCCGACGTTCGGGCTGAGGCCGCTCCGGCTCGGCGCTGGGTTGCCGCGCGGGTGCCGCGCTGGGAGCGGGGCGCTCCTTCTCCTTCGCGGGTTGCCGCTCCGCCGCCGGCCGACGTTCGGGCTGAGGCCGCTCCGGCTCGGCGCTGGGTTGCCGCGCGGGTGCCGCGCTGGGAGCGGGGCGCTCCTTTCGGGCGGGGCGCTCGCTGGGAGCGCCGGTGGGCGCAGGCCGCTCGGCCGGTGCGCGCCGTTCAGCTCGCCCCGGCAGCTCAGCGGGAGCAGCCGCAGGCGTGGGCCGCTCGCCGGGTGCGGCCGCTGGCGCCGGTCGTTCAGCGCGTACGGGTCGCTCCGCGTCGCGTGCCGCCGGAGGACGCTTCTCGGGCCGGGGCGCGGCGGCGCTCGCCGGCACCGGGCGCGACGCCGGCAGGCCCTCGCGCGCCGGGCGCAGCGCTGGTGCGGCGCGGGCGCTGGTCGCCGGGACGGCAGGGCGCACCAGCGGGGCCGCGCGGGCCGGGGGCGTGCGGGCGCGCAGCGACGCGAGCGCCGAGTCGTCGAGCGGCCGGCCGGGGTGTGCCCGCAGCGCCTGCTCGCGCGCGGTGAACGGCACGGGCGGCGCCGGTGGTGTCGTGCGGACGACGACTGCGCGCCTCGTCACGGCCTCGGGAGGGCGCCGGACGGCGACGATGGCGGGCTGCCCCAGGACGCTCTGCCGATTGGGGGTGACCCGTGCGGCGCCGCCGACCACCGCCGCTTGGTCGAGCCGCTCGCGTGGCACCACGATCACGCTCCGGCCGACCGGTCGCGATTCGACGAACGTCTGCTGCGTCACGACCGTCACGGCGCCGGGTGCGTTGCGATTCCGGTAGCTGATGTTGGTCACGTTCACGTTCGTCACATTGATGTTTGTGACGTTCACGTTCGTCACGTTCACGTTGCGGATGTACGTGTTGCTGACGTGATAGCCGGGCACGTAGGGCTCTTCCGGACCGAGCGGGAACCACGCCACGCCGCCCCCCCCACCCCCGCCCCCGCCGCCGAGTCCGATGGCCACGCTCCAGTTCCGCCCGCCCACGAACGCCACGAGCGCGGGGGCGTACACCGGGCGTGCGACGACGCGGCCCGGCACCCATCCCCACCCGCCGTCCACGTACACCCAGCGCCCGTAATGAAACGGCGCGAACCCCCACGGCGCGTCGTCAATCCACGTCCATCCCCACGGATCGACCCACGCCCAGTGCCCGTAGCGGTACGGCGCCCAACCGACGATTGTGCTGCGCGGCACCCACACCGCACCGTACGGCCCCGTGTCGCGCCACTCACCGTAGTCGTCCAAGTCCTCGTAGCCGATCACGTCACGTGACACGTAGCGCGCCGAGCGGGCCTCGTCCCAGCGGCGGTCGCGGGCGACGCTCCAGTCTTCCCACGCGTCGGGCCGCAGCGCGGCGTGGATGTCGTAGCTCGGTGCATCGGTGCCGATCACGACCGCGGCGTCGTCGGCGTGCACGGAGAACGCCGAGCCGTTCGCCGTGACCTCGGCCTCGCCGTGACGCACGGTGACCGTTGTGGTGTCGCCGCTCGAGTCCACATCCACGCGGTAGGAGCCCGGGCGGAGCAGGGAGACCGCTCCATTGGGCGTGTCGATCTCGAACGATTCGTCGTCGCCGAGGTGGCGCAGCCGCACTGCGAGCGTCCCCTGGGACAGCCGGACCTGCGTCGTGCGGTCGTCGAGCGCCAGGAACCCGAAGGCGCTTTGGGACGCGAGTCGGATCGCGCTCGAGCCGATGGTGATCTCGGCGCGCGCGTCCGCGTCGGTCCAGAGATGATCGCCCGTCGTGAGCGGATAGTTGATGGTCGCCGTCGCCCAGTCGTCTACGCTGCCCGGACGCAATGAGACCGAGCCGGAGAGGAAGCTCAACCGCCCGACCCGGCTCGGCGGATCCTGATCGGAGAGGTCCGCGAGGTGCAGAGTGGGGACGAGCGCGAGCACGAGCGTTGGCATGACGAGTCGGGCGATACGCATGCGCGATCTCCTTGTGGGCATGGGCGGCCGGGGGCGCGCCGTCCAAAGGATAAGGCCTCGCCGACCGGACACCAACTCGCGGTTGCTGTTGGAGACGGAGCCCGGTTACTAGATTGCCAAGCGCACGCAGCGCCCGTAGCTCAGGTGGATAGAGCAGCAGCCTTCTAA
>Ga0209161_10000076_pt1 | contig 67604 bp, 70 predicted proteins | sample GraSoiAngelo_155_FD_186169 | JGI IMG/M metagenome (GOLD analysis project Ga0209161, IMG submission 186169) | Grasslands soil microbial communities from the Angelo Coastal Reserve, California, USA - 14_1009_13_30cm (SPAdes) (version 2) | ecosystem: Environmental > Terrestrial > Soil > Grasslands... | reverse complement strand
CGGGTACGTCTGGTCTTGAGGACCTACCTGCCGATGAGCGTCACGCCGTATTGGTCGACGAGCTCCTGGACCCACTCGTCGCTGTGGACGTTCGGGATGCGACCGGGGACGGAGACGCCCCGGAACCCTTCCGCCGCGCTGCCCGGAAGCAGCACCTCCATCACGCGAACCGGATGGTCCGTTCCGTTCCAGAACGTGTGCTGGATGCCTCGCGGCTTCTGCACGTAAGTGCCGGGACGCGCGATGGTGACCGTGTCCCCCACGCGGAAGCCGACCTCGCCCTCGAGGACATAGGACAGCTCGTCTTCCTCCACGTGAGTGTGGGGCGGCACGAGCCGGCGCGGCCCAAGCGTGAACTCGAGGATCGCGAAGGCGCCGCCGGTGGCGTCGCCGGGGATCTCGAACTCAATCTCGAGCCCGGGCATCGAGTGCCGTTCGCCTTCCCCTGACCGCGCGAGAAGCGGCTGGTTACGCACCAGGGAAGTGGCAGGCCGCCCAGTGACGCGGCTCGTGCTCGATGAACTCCGGGTCCACCTCGGAGCAGATTTGCTGCGCTTTCCAGCAACGAGTGTGGAAGCGGCACCCCGACGGAGGGTTCACCGGTGAAGGCACGTCACCGGTCAGGATGATCCGCTTGCGCTTCGATTCGACCGCGGGATCTGGGATCGGCACGGCCGAGAGCAGTGCCTGGCTATAGGGGTGGAGCGGCCGCTCGTACAGGTCGACGCGGTCCGCGAGCTCGACGATCTTGCCGAGATACATCACCGCGACGCGGTCGCTGATGTGCCGGACCACCGAGAGGTCGTGCGCGATGAAAAGGTACGTGAGCTTGAAGCGGTCCTGCAGCTCCTCGAGAAGGTTGATGACCTGCGCCTGGATGGAGACGTCGAGCGCCGAGATCGGCTCGTCGCAGACGATGAACTCTGGCTCGACCGCCAGCGCGCGCGCGATGCCGATGCGCTGGCGCTGGCCGCCCGAGAACTCGTGCGGGTAGCGGTTCGTGAAGTACGGGTTGAGCCCCACCACGCGCAGCAGCTCCTGCACACGCTCGGTCTTCTCACGGCCGCGCGCGAGGCTGTGCACCTCGAGCGGCTCGCCGATGATGTTGCCGACGGTCATCCGCGGGTTGAGCGACGCGTACGGGTCCTGGAAGATCATCTGCATGCGGCGGCGCATCTTGCGCATCTGCTCGCCGCCGAGCTTCGTCAGCTCGGTGCCGTCGAAACGGACCTCGCCGGCGGTCGGCTTGTAGAGCTGAAGGATCGCGCGACCGGTCGTCGACTTTCCGCAGCCGGACTCGCCGACAAGCCCAAGGGTCTCGCCCTTCTCGACGAAGAAGTCGACGCCGTCGACGGCGCGGACCGCGCCGACCTGGCGCTGGAAGATGATCCCCTGTGTCAGCGGGAAGTGCATCTTGAGCGCCTTCACGTCGAGCAGGTTCTTGCCGCTGCCCACGGTCGCGGTGCTGCGCGTTCTCGTCCATTCCTCGCCCGGCGGGGGCGGTGTCGTTACGGCCATCGCTCCACCTCTTTAGTGAACCGGCGGGGGCGGCACGATTGGCGGCTCCTCGCCATCCTTCTTGGTCTCGGGCGGTAGATCGGCGACTTCCTTTTTGATCTCCTCGAGCAGTCGCGTGTCCCCGATCTCGCGTCTCCAGTCGGTGTCCACGAGCCAGCCACCCTGCTGCGTGCCCCAGCAACGCGCCTCGTGATCGGACTTCGCGTTCGGGATGTGCGTGAGCTCGGGCTCCTTCTCCTTGCAGACGTCGTGGCGGTACTGGCACCGCGGCTCGAAGCGGCATCCCGGCGGAGGCGCGATGAGGTCGGGCGGGAGCCCCTCGATCGGCACGAGCTTCGCCTTGCGGTGCTCGTCGAGGCGCGGGATCGAACGGAGCAGACCCCATGTGTATGGCATCTTGGGGTTGGCGAAGAGCTCCGTCGTATCTGCCTTCTCGACGATCTTCCCGGCGTACATGACGTGGATGCGCTGCGTCATCCCGGCGACGACGCCGAGGTCGTGCGTGATGAGGATGAACGCGGTCCGGAACTCGCGCGCCAGAGTCTTGAGCAGGTCGAGGATCTGCGCCTGGATCGTCACATCAAGCGCGGTCGTCGGCTCGTCGGCGAGGATGAGCTTCGGGTTGCACGAGAGGGCCATCGCGATCATCACGCGCTGCCGCATCCCGCCTGAGAATTGGTGCGGGTAGTCGTCGAGGCGTTTCTTGGCGCTGGCGATGCCGACGAGGTCGAGGAGCTCAGTAGTGCGCTTTCGCGCTTCGCTCTTGTCCATCTTCAGGTGCAGCTCGAGCGCTTCGGAGATCTGACGACTGATGGTGAGCACCGGGTTCAGGCTCGTCATCGGGTCCTGGAAGATCATCGCGATGTTGTTGCCGCGGATCGAGCGGACGTCGTCGTCGTCCATCTTCAGAACGTCCTGTCCGTCGAAGACGATCGAGCCCTGCGTAATGCGGCCCGGCGGCTGGGGGATGAGGCGCATCAGCGAGAGGGCGGTGACGGACTTACCGCAACCGGATTCGCCGACGATCCCGAGCGTCTCGCCTGCGGCGAGCTCGAACGACACTCCGTCGACCGCGTGCACCACGCCGTCGCGGGTGAAGAACTGGGTGTGGAGGTCGTTGACCTCTAGGAGCTGCTGCGCCACGGTCTCCCCTCGCCCCTCCCCCGAAGTTCCGCGGAGTCTAGCAACTAGATCTTGGACCGCGGGTCGAGCGCGTCCCGCAGCCCGTTGCCGACAAAGGTGCAGGACAGCAAGATGGCCGAGATGCAGAGCGCCGGCAGCAGCACCGGCCACGGAGTCGTCGAGAAGACGACGAAGCCCTCGTTGATCTCGAAGCCCCAGGTGGAGGTGGGCGGCCGCACGCCGATGCCGAGAAAGGACAACGTCGCTTCGGTGAGCATCGCGCCCGGGATCGCGAAGGCGAGCGAGACGATCACCGGCGCGAGGACGTTCGGGAAGAGATGCTTCAGCATGATCCGAGTCGGTGGGACGCCGATGCAGCGCGCCGCCTCGATGAACTCGCGGTGCTTGAGCGACATGACCTGGCCCCGGATGAGCCGCGCGAGGCCGACCCAGTTCACGACCGCGAGGGCGACGAAGATCAGCACGAGGCCGTCCATCAGATTTCCGAGGTCGGTGTTCCGCAGTGTCGCGACGATGATGATGACGAAGAGCAGGTCCGGGAACGCGTAGACGACGTCGGTGACGCGCATCAGAAGGTTGTCGACCCATCCGCCGAGGTAGCCCGACACCATCCCGATGCTCGCGCCGATCACAAAGATCACGCTCACCGGCACGACGCCGACGATCATGCTCACGCGCGCGCCGTACATCAGGCGCGAGAGGATGTCGCGGCTCAGCTCATCGGTGCCGAGGAGGAACGCCGGATTCGTGTACTGGCCCCCGAAGGGCTTCGTCCAGATCGGCTCCAGGAGCTGGTTCTTGACGCCTCCGTTGAGGCCGTTCGGGTCGTACGGCGCGAGCACCGAAGCGAAGATCGCCACGAAGGCGAAGAACGCGATCACCACCATGCCGACGATCGCCGCGCGGTTGCGGAGCAACCGGTGCAGAGCATCGCGCCAGAGCGAGCGTTGCTGACGTGCGATGACGGTGAGCTCCGCGGCGCGGCGCTGCTGGGTCGTGACCGCGGTCGCCATCAGGCCACCTTGATCCGAGGATCGAGCACGCCGTAGACGATGTCGACGGTGATGTTGGCGATCATGATGATGAAGGCGTACAGCAGCGTCGTCGACATGATCATCGGGTAGTCACGCGCGTTGATGCTGATGATGTAGAGCCGGCCCATCCCGGGAACGTTGAAGAGCGACTCGATGATGAACGAGCCCGTGATGAGTCCCGCCGTAGCTGGACCGACGATCGTCGCGACGGGGATGAGCGCGTTCTTGAGGGCGTGACCGACGATGACCGCGCGCTCCCGCAGGCCCTTGCTGCGCGCGGTACGGACGTAGTCCTGGCGGATCGCCTCGAGCATGCTCGCCCGCGTGATCTGAGTGAGGAAGGCGCCTGGACCCAGCGCAAGGACGAACATCGGCATGACCATGTGCTGCCACGAGCCCCAACCGACGAACGGCAGCAGGTGCAGCGAGACGCCGAAGATGTAGATGAGGAAGATTGCGGTCACGAAACCGGGAATGGTCGTGCCGATCGTCGCGATGAGCAGGCTCAAATAATCGATCGGCGTGTTCTGTTTGAGCGCGCTGATGATCCCGAGCGGTATCGAGAAGGAGAGCGCGATGACCAGCGCCCCGATCCCGAGCTGCGCCGTCGTGCCGATCCCCTGGCCGATGATGTCGGCGACGGGTCGCTGCCGCGTGAGGCTGAGCCCGAGATCGCCGCGGATCAGGTTACCGAGGTAGTCGACGAACTGAATGGGGATGGGCTGGTCGATGCCGTAATAGCGGTTGAGGCGGTCGATCGTCTCCTGTGGAAGCGTGCGGTTGGCGTTCTTGTCGAACGGGCTACCCGGAGCCGCGTGCGCGAGTGTGAAGGTGATCAGAGCGACGAAGAACATCGTCGGGATGATCAACAGGAGCCGGCGGATGACGTACCTGAGCACTGGTCTGAGTACCGAGTGTATAGCCAGATTCGTTCAAAACGCGTCGTAGCAAACAGAAGGGGCCGGCTCTCGCCGGCCCCTTTTTCGTCGACCGATCGGTGCGTTAGCTCTTCTTCGTCACGTAGACGTCGGTGAAGTTCGCTTCCTCGAACCCGAGTGCGGTGATGTAGAAGTTCTTGACCCACGGCTTCAGCAGGATCTTGGTGGTCCCGTAGTAGATGAACGCCACCGGAGCGTCCTGGGACAGGATCTGCGAAGCCTGCTTGTACAGGTCATCACGCTTCTTGGTGTCGGGCTCCTTGTCCGCGTCGGTCACCAGCTTGTCGAACTGGTCGTTCTTCCAACCGACGTGCGTGACGGAGGAGTTCGACTTGAACACCGTCGAGAGCCAGTCCTGCTGGTCGTAGTAGTCCGGGCACCAACCGAGGTAGAAGGCCTGCGGCGTCGTCTCGGGCTTCTTCACGAGTGCGGTGTATGTCGTGGAGTCCACCGGATCCAGGGTGATGTTGACGTTCAGGTTCTTCTTCCACTGGTCCTGGAACCACTGGAGACGCGTGGTCGCGCGCGTCGAGGCCGAGTACGTGATCTTGATGCTGCTGAGCGCGGCCTGCGCCGCGGAGCTCGCCTGCCCGAGCGCGGCCTTCGCCGCGGTCACGTCGAACTTCTGGAAGGTGTCGCTCCCGTCGAAGCCAGGGAGGCCTTCCGAGATGAAGCTCGTCGAGGGCTTGCCGATCTTCTGGACGTCGTTGATGTAGGCGTCGCGGTCGAACGACTTCGAGAAGGCGACCCGGACGTTCTTGTCGTCGAACGGCGCCTTCTTCACGTTGAAGCCGATGTAGAAGCTACAGCCTTGCGGGCCGTCGACGACCTGCTTGCTCAGGTCGGCGTCGCTCTGGATCGAGCGGAGGTCCTCCGCCGCGACGCCGTAAACATCGAGCTCGTTGTTCCGATACGCCGCGAAGGCGACAGCGCCTTCATTGATCATGACCTGCGTGATCTTCGCGACCTTCGGCGTCTTGCCATCGGCCGTCTTGAAATTCGAGTTGCGCGTGAAGGTCATCTTCTCGTTGTGCTTCCACTCGCTGAGGGCGAACGGGCCGTTGCCGATGAACGTGGCCGGCTCAGTCCACTTGTCGCCGCCCTTGGTGACCATGTCCTCGCGTGTCGGAAGGCCGACCCACGTGGAAGCGATCGAGTTGAAATAGGGGGCCGCGTCGGTGAGGTGGAAGGTGATCGTCTTGTCGTCAGGGGTCTCGATCGAGTTGAGGAACGTCGTCTTGGCCGCGGCGAGCTTCGCCGGATCGTCTTTCTTCGGGTCCATCGTGTTCCAGGCTTCGCAGCCCACCACGATGTAGCCGGTAAAGGCGTAGTCACCGGCGGTCGCCGGGTCGCAGAGACGCTGCCATCCGTACTTGAAGTTCTTGCTCGTGACCGGCTGGCCGTCGGAGTACTTGAGGCCGTCGCGGAGGGTGTAGGTGTAGGTCTTCCCGTCGCTCGAGATCTTCGGCTGGTCCTTGGCCGCGGCCGGGACCGCCTTGCCGCTCTTGATGTCCGGCGTCATGAGCGCCTCGAAGACCTTCATCGTCACGCCGATCTCGCTGACGAACGATTCGACCTGCGGGTCGATGGTGTCAGGCTCGCTTCCCATGTTGGTGATGAGCTCGCCGTTGGGGTCCGCATCCGCTCCGCCACCGGTGGTCGGGCCGCCGCCCTGCTGCGTGCAGGCGCTGACCACGAGGCCCACCAGCGTGAACAGAGCCAGAAGCGGCCAGATGCCACTACGTCGTGAGGTCAAGATCCGCCTCCCTCTCCTTGCTGAAATTGGGATTTGCGCGAATTCTGAGCCATTGTCAGTACCGTCGTCATCCCGACGCGGTTCAGCGCGAGGCGAAACTCCATCCCCAGGCGTTCCACGAGAGCGGCTCGGACCCCGCGGTCGGCCGCACCTCGGCGAGCGCTTGGGGCGCGACGTCTACGTGGAGCTCCTGGTACAGCGGCAGGGCCGGCAGGTCGATGGCCCACATCCTTTGCATCTCGCCATAGAGCGCTCGCTTCTCGTTACGGTCGGAAGCGCGGACGGCCGCGTCGGCGAGGACGTCGAACCACGGCTCGACGAGACCGGCCCATTGCTCGGCCGCTTCGCGAGGGTCCGATGCGTCCGCCCAGACAAGGGCGAGATCAAAATGCCCTGCGGCAAGATCGGCCGCGAGGCTCTCCGTCGACCGCTCGCGGACGTCGGCCGCGACGCCGATCGCGGCCAGATCGCCGGCGACTCGCCGCGCGACCTCGGATCGCGAGGCGGAACCCGCTGCGACAAAGAGGGTCGTGGTGAGCCGGTCCCCCGCCCGCTCCTGGATGCCGAACTGACCCTTCACAAAGCCCGCTTGCGCCAGTAAGGCGCGCGCTCGCTCTCGGTCGGGCGCGACCGTCGGTGCGACGGCCTCGTCCGCGGCCCACAGTGGCGCGAGCAGGAACGAGTGCGCGACCCGTGCCCGACCGACGAACACATCGTCGACGATCGACTGTCGATCGACCGCGAGCTCGATCGCCTGGCGGACGGCAGGATCACCGAACCGTTTCGGATCGGGACCAAAACGCAGGACGTCGAGCGCCTCGGCGGGTTTGTAGTACGCCTGCAGCCGCGTGCCGTCGGCGAACCGATCGAGGGTCCGTGCGAGATCGGCCTCGAGGACCGGCGACGGGGTCATGTCGATCTCGCCTCGGAGCAACGCATCGAGTGCCGCGGTCCGGCTGGCGAAGAAATGCACCTCGATCCGGCCGAGGCCGGGCGGCCCGAGCACGTAGTCCTTGAACGCCGAGAGTGTCACGATCCCGGGGAGCCACGCGGCGATCTCGAATGGGCCCGCGTGCACAGGCTCGCGCGCGAAGGCGACGAGCTGCGCGGAGCTGGCACCCGACAGGCGATGACGCGGAAGGATGCGTGGGGCGAGCGCGTAGTCGTCCCAGCGTTCGCCGTTCTTGTAGAGGACTCGCAGATCACGGGGTCCGAGGACGTCGACACGATCGATCCGATCGGCATTCCATCGTTCGAGTGTTCCGGCGGGCGCGTTCGCATCCTGTTCCCACGCGAAACGAACGTCGGACGCACTGATCGGTTCGCCGTCCTGCCATGTCGCGTCGCGCAGATGGAACGACGCGACGAGCCGGCCGTCTGGAGCGGTCGGTTCGTCGGTGACCAAGCGCAGACCGCCGTTCTCATACGTCGGGACGGACTCGGCCAGACGAGGCACAAGCTCGTCGTGGTCGTCGCGGCGCACGAGCGTCTCGGTGACCGCGCCGGCGAGGAAACGCGCCGATGGGTCGTCGTCGAATACCCCGCGGGGCTCGCCAACCAGACCGACGACGAGGTCGCGGCGCGGAGGCGGCGCGGGCGCCGCGCACGCCGGCAGGAGGACGAGCGCGAGAGCGCAGAAGAGCGCCGCGCGAGTGGTCAGATCAGCGCGGCGTCGAGGTCGACCGGGTAACGATCTCGTCGGGCTCGACATCGAAGCGGCCGCCGACCGGAAGCCGCACGGCATCGGCGCGCTCGGCGGCGGGCGCAGGCTGCAGGCGCAGCCAACGGAAATAGTTGATGTCGTCGCGCGGCGGAAGCGAGCGGAAGTAGTCGTGGATCACCGAATGTGGCACCGGATCGACGGCGCGCGGCTCCTCGACCGTCCCTGTGATCGCGAAGAGCGCGACACCAACGGCGACCGAGACCTCCGCCAGACGCGCAAAGAAGGCTGGGGCCCGCAGCCAGCCCGCACGGCTCCGGGCGGCGGTTGGGCCGAGTGCCATACGGACGCGTCCTGGAGCGAGGATCGCCCGTCGCTCCGCGAGGGGGGCGAACGCGAGGCGAAGGGCCCTGTCGACAAGCCGCGCCTCGCGGAGCGCGTCGGCGCACTCAACGCAGGTCGCGGCGTGGGCCTCGTGGTCGAGACGCTCGCGGATCGTCATCTCGCCGATCGCGCTCGCGTACGAGACCCGCGCGTCGGGGCAGCCCTGTGTGAACACTCTCATTCGACCTCGCCGGGGATCGGTGCCGTGATCGGCGTTATCGCCCTCATACCTGTAGAGATGGCGCGGCGCGGAGGTTCGATGCCGAGCTCGGGATGTGCCGCAAGATGCGTTCGGAGCCTCCGTAGCGCGTAATGCAGCCGCGACTTCACCGTGCCGATCGGGCAATCCACGACCTCCGCGATCTCGGCGAGGTTCAGGCCGTTCAGGTAATGCAGGACGACGACGATCCGGTGCTTGGGACCGAGCGCGTCCACGGATTGCAGCACCAGGCGGCGGAGCTCGGCGAGCTCGGCGAGGGTGGAGGGCGAGCCGTCCTCGTTGGCGATTGTCTCGTCGACGACGTCGTCGAGCGAGGAGAGCACGACGTTCTTCCGCGGCCGGCGGTTGTACGAAAGATTCACCGCAACGCGATAGAGCCACGGCCGCAGCGAATCGTCTGGTTCGAGTCGAGCGAGCGCCCGGTGCGCGCGGGCGAACGTATCGACGGCGATCTCTTCCGCGGCTGAAGGGTCTTTGGTGATCGCGAGGCCAAGCCGGAAGATCCCGTCCCGATACCGATAGAAGAGCGCGTCGAATGCGAGCGTGTCGCCGTCGCGCGCCGCGTATACGAGCTCGCGGTCGCTCCGGGCGTCCCCGCTCGGGACGTTCGGGCGTGACTGTGCGCCGCGCTCGCGTTTCATATGGCCCGCACCTCGGATACCTCGGGCAGGTAGCGGCGGGTCGCCCGAAGCCTGCGATCGCTACCAAGCTGACCGCGCTCGACGATGCCACCCTTCATCGGCGCGTGGAGGAATTCGGTCGCACTCGTCGCGAGCGCGACATGGGTGACCGACTCGCCGCCGAAGAAGAAGAGGTCGCCCAGCCTCGCCTCCTCCACCAGCCTGCCGAGCATCGACTGTTGGTCGGCGTCCCGCGGCAGCCCCACGCCGTTCAAACGGTACACCTGCTGTACGAATCCCGAGCAGTCCATCCCTTTGAGGGTCGTCCCACCCCACAGATAGGGCACCCCGAGGAACGCCTCAGCCGTCGCGAGAAGGTCTTCGCGTGTCGGGTAGCGGTGCGGGAGATCGACGAGGGCCGCGACATGCTCGCCCGAGACGAAGCCAGTGCGCTCTCCGCGATCGCCAACGAGCCCTACTTCCAGCCAGCCGCCCTGGTGCGGCGGCGCGGGCGGCCCCAGGCCACCCGTCGGAGGGGAAAGACGCGTTTCGGGGATGAGGGCGCCGCAGGGAAGCTCCGCCAAGACCGGCGCCGCGGGGGCCGGCCGCTCACGGACGGGCGCCGCTGTGACGATGACCACAGCGTTGCGCCCGTACTTGGTGAACTGGTACAGGTCGGCGCGAGGACACCATCCGAAGTAAAGGTCCTCGCCCTGTACATATCGCCACTCGTCGCTCGCTCCAAGGACTCGGACGTGTTCGCCCCAGTGCGCTTGATCGACGAGCTCGCTATCGGCTCGCGGCTCCGCGTGCAGGTCGAGCGCACCTCGTCGCACCACCGCGCGGTGCGGCCAGACGATCGGAACACGGACGGTCGCTACGTCGGCCGCTGCCACCTGAGCACCGGACGGCGCGCCGCGCCGACTTCGTCGAGGTGCCGGAGCGGTGTGTTCTTCGGCGCGTCGCGCACCGCGGCCGGATCGCGTGCCACCTGGTCCGCGATACGGACCAGCGCCGCCGCAAACGCGTCGAGCGTCTCTTTCGGCTCGGTCTCCGTCGGCTCGACCATGAGCGCCTCCGGGACGATCAGCGGGAAGTAAACGGTCGGCGAGTGGAAGCCTTCGTCGAGCAGCGCCTTGGCGATGTCGAGCGCGCTCGCACCTTGCTTTTTTTGCTTCGCCGCGGAGAGAACGAACTCGTGCATCGGGGTCCGGTCGTACGCGACGTCGTAGCGGTCGCGCACGAGCGCGAGTAGATAGTTCGCGGCCAGCACCGCATCGCGTCCCGTCTCCGCCAGGCCGTCCTCGCCGAGCGTCTTCATATAGGTGTAAGCGCGAACGAGCACGCCGAAGTTCCCCAGACGCTGCTTGATGGATCCGATCGAGTCGCCGACGGGTTCGGGGTCGCGATCTTCGCGCGCGGTGTCGTAGTGGTACGTGCCGTCGGCCTCGCGAACGATCCACGGCTTGGGAAGAAAGGGCCGCAGCAGCGCCTTCACGCAGAGTGGCCCGGCGCCGGGTCCGCCGGCGCCGTGCGGTGTCGAAAAGGTCTTGTGCACGTTGATGTGAACGCAGTCGAAGCCGAGATCGCCGGGACGCGCGACCCCGAGAAGCGCGTTCATGTTCGCGCCATCGCCGTAGACGAGGCCGCCCGCGTCGTGCACCGCCGCGCAGACCTCGCGCACCCGCTCCTCGAACAGACCGAGCGTGTTCGGGTTGGTGAGCATGAAGCCCGCGACGTCGGGACCGAGCGTCCCCTTCAGGGCCTCGAGATCGACGTTCCCGCGTGCGTCGGAGCGCACGGTCGTCACCTGATAGCCGCACATCGCCGCGGAGGCGGGGTTGGTGCCGTGCGCTGAATCAGGGACGATGACGCGGCGCCGCTGGGCGGCCTCGCCACGCTTGGCGTGATAGGCCTTGAACATGAGGAGCGCAGTTAACTCGGACTGCGCGCCGGCAGCCGGTTGCAGGGTGACGAAGTCCATTCCGGTGATCTTCGCGAGCATCTGCTCGAGCTCGTAGGCGAGCGCGAGCACGCCCTGCGTGGTCTGGTACGACTGGCGCGGATGGAGGTCGGCGAAGAGCGAGGCAGTGCGGTCGTTGATCTTGGGGTTGTATTTCATCGTGCACGACCCGAGCGGATACATCCCAGTGTCCACCGCGTAGTTGAGCTGCGCGAGGTGCGTGTAGTGGCGGACGACCTGCGGCTCGGTCAGCTCGGGGAGCTCGAGCGGCGCCGTACGACGGAACTGCGTCGGGATATCGGCGGTGCCCTCGTCGCGTACGTGCCGTCCCGCGCGGCCCGGCCGCGCCAGCTCGAACAGCAGCGGCTCGAGCGCCTTCGTCTGCGACGCGCCGACGTCGGGGATCGGCTGACGGCGGAGAGTGGTCATCGGGCGGCGACCGCCTGTCGCGAGCCGGTGATCTCGCTGACGGCGTCGACGAGCGCGTCCATGTCGCTGTCGTTGGTCAGCTCGGTGCACTGGAGGATCACGTCGTCGCGTCCGCGCCGCTTCCCGTCAACATAATGCGAGGCGGTCGCCTCGACCTGGATGCTCCGTTCGAGCAGTGCCAGCCGCAGCGCCCAGCCACCCATCTCGGTCCGCAGGGTGAACCGATCGAAGAACGCTCCGTCGTTCGCGACCTGGCAGCCTGGGATGGCCCCGAGGCGCTTGGCAAGCGCGTGCGCGTGCCGCACACCGGCCTGCGCGGCGGCGCGGAGACCTTGCGGTCCGAGGAGCGAAAGGTATATGGCGGCGTGGATGGCCGCGAGCGCTTCGTTCGTGCAGATGTTGCTGGTCGCCTTCTCGCGCCGGATGTGCTGCTCGCGGGTCTGCAGCGTGTTGACGAAGCCACGGATCCCGTCGGCGTCGACGGTCTGCCCCGCGATGCGGCCGGGCATCTGCCGGACCAGCGCCATTCGGCACGCGAAGATCCCCAGGTGCGGTCCGCCGTACGACATTGGAATGCCGAGCGGCTGGCCTTCGCCCACCGCGATATCCGCGCCAAGCGCGCCGGGCGGCTCGAGCAGCGCGAGCGCGTGCGGCTCGGTGACCTGGATCAGGAGCCCGCCCGCGGCGTGCGCCGCCTCGCCGATCGACTTGACGTCGACGAGCGTCCCGAACGCGTCGGGGTGCTGGACGATCAGACACGCCGCGCCCTCCGCCGTGGCGACGAGGTGCGCCGTCGGTACGTCGTGGATGTCGAGCTCCGCTCCGCGCGCGTACGTGCGCAGCGTTCGGCGGAAGACGAAGTCCACGTCGGACGAGACCACGACCTTCTTTCGGCCGGTGAGGCGCACCGCCATGAGCGCGGCCTCGGCCATCGCCGACGCGCCGTCGTACATCGACGAGTTGACGACATCCATCGCGAGCAGCTCGGCCATGAGCGACTGGTACTCGAACCCGGCCTGCAGCGTCCCCTGGCTTACCTCCGGCTGGTACGGCGTGTACGCGGTCAGGAATTCGCCGCGCAGCGCGAGGACCGGCACCGCGGCCGGGATGTAGCGGCGCTGGATCGGTCCGCCGATGAAGAACGGACCTGAGGTGGCGGTGCGGTTCATCGCCGCCAGACGCTCGAGGTGCGCCTGGACCTCCATCTCCGACATGCCAGGTGCGAGACCGAGCTTCGGTCGCCTCGCGTCCTGAGGGATCGCCGTCAGCAGCTCGTCGACGCTCCGCACGCCGATGCGCTCGAGCATGGCCGCTCGATCCTCATCGGTGTGTGGCGAATAGGGATTCTGGTTCAGAGCTAGTCGCCTCCGGCGCCGGCCGTCTCTCCGATGTGCGAGCGGTAATCCTGCGGCGACAGGAGCTGCGCCAGCTCGCCCTCGTTGGCGAGCCGCACCTTGATCATCCAGCCATCGCCATAGGGCTCGGTGTTCACCAGCTCGGGCTTCTCGATCACTTTCACGTTTCGTTCGAGGATCTCGCCGGAAACCGGTGCGTAGATGTCCGAAGCCGCCTTGACCGACTCGACGACGCCCAGGCTCGAGAACTGACGGACCGCCGTCCCTTTCTCCGGAAGCTCGACGAACACGACGTCGCCCAGCTGCTCCTGCGCGAAGTGAGTAATGCCGATCGTGGCCACATCGCCATCGGCACGCACCCATTCGTGCTCCTTTGAGTAGCGCAGGTCGTCGGGCACGCTGCTCACTCGGCCCTCCGGAAAAATGGTGTTTTGACTACCGTAGCGGGAACGTCCTTGCCGCGGATTCGCACCGCGACCGCAGTCCCAACCTTCGAAAGTCGCGTCGGAACGTAGGCCAGAGCGATGTTCTTTTGCACCGTCGGCCCGAAGGTCCCGCTGGTGACGTGCCCGACGACCTCGCCCGCAGAGACGACCTCATGTCCGTGCCGTGCCACGCCGCCGTCGATCACCAGACCGACGATCCGGCGCTTCGGTCCTTCAGCCTTGATGGCGGCGATCGCATCACGGCCGATGAACGCCTTGTCGAGCTTGCACGTCCAGCCGAGCCCGGCCTCGATCGGATTCGTCGTCTCGTCGATGTCGTTGCCGTAAAGCGAGAAGCGCGCCTCGAGCCGGAGCGTGTCACGCGCACCGAGACCGATGGGCTTGATCCCGAGCGAAGCCCCTCGCTCGAGGAGGCCCTCCCAGATCCGGTCCGCGGCATCGTTCGCGACGAAGATCTCGAACCCGTCTTCGCCGGTATATCCGGTCCGCGCGACCGTCGCGCCTTTCCCGAGCACCTCCGAGCCGACGACGCCGAACGCCGGAAGCTCTCGCACGCTGGTCGTCGTCGCCGACTCGAGGATCGTTGCGGCGCGCGGACCTTGGATCGCGACGAGCGCGGTGGCAAGCGACCGATCGTCGAACGCGACGTCAGCTCCGAGATAGCGGAGGACGTGACGGCGGTCCTTCTCGATGTTCGCCGCGTTGACGACCATCAGGTACTCCGAGTCACCGGTCCGATAGACGATCACGTCGTCGACGATCGTGCCGCCTTCGTTCGTCAGAAGTCCGTACCGCGCCTGCCCAGCTTCGAGGCCGGCGATGTCGCTCGAGACCAGTCGATCGACGAGGGCCTTTGCTCCGCGGCCCTGAAAGATGAATTCGCCCATGTGCGAGAGGTCGAACAGTCCCGCGTGAGAGCGCACAGCGCGATGTTCCGCAACGATTCCTTCGTATTGGATCGGCATCTCGTATCCAGCGAACGGCACCATCTTCGCTCCCAGCGCGACGTGCCTCTCGTAGAGCGGGGTGCGCCGAAGGGTCGGTGCCTCGGTGGCCATCACGCGGCTTCCGCCGCGGCGAGCGCCCGCTCGAGGATGTCGCGGTAGGTATCGAAGGAGAGCAGGCGCCGCGCCTCGTCTTCGGCGACCCACCGAACCTCGTCGTACTCATGGTCGTGCTCGGACACATCGCCGCCGGTCGGCTCCATCAGGAAGAAGTGCACGAACTTATGGACGCGCTCGCCGGGCGCCGCGAACCAATAGTCGGTCGTGCCGATGGGACGAACGATCCGAACATTGAGTCCGGTCTCCTCCTGCACCTCGCGCACGGCCGTCTCCTCGATCTCCTCACCTTTGTCCGGGGTCCCCTTCGGAAAGACCCACGTGCCGTCGGAGTGGCGGCCGGTGAGCACGACCTCGCGCTTGCCATCGCGCTCACGGAGGACTACGCCACCAGCGGCGATCGCATTGCGCACGCGCGAAGGCCGGCGGGCACGTGTGGACGGCATGTGTCCTCCCCGATGTGAGGACAAGAAGTTTAGGGGAAGACGCCCGTCTAGAGCAGACGCGTGTTGTTGATGACGAGCGCGAAATTGCAGTGGAGGAACTCGGCCGCACGGCGGGAGAGCATCATGCGCGGCAGGAAGATCTCGAAGTACTCCATGATCGGCGACACCTCGGTGTCGACGGCGAGCTCGAGGGTGATGAGCTTTTCCTTCCGGCTGACCTTGATCTCGGAGGCCGTGACCGCGTAGTTCACGCGGTCGTGGATGTCGAACGAGGTCGACTTCGGATTCCGGACGCGGCTGCGATGCACGTCGCTCTTGTCCGCGATGATCACGGCCGCGGAGACCGCGCTCACCGGCAGGCCGCCCTCGTCCTCCTCGTGGTTGGCGATCGCGCCCATGATCGTGGCCACTTCCTCGAGCGGGAAGCCCAGGTCCTGCAGGATGTCCTTCGCGAGCAGCGCGCCGGTCTGCGCGTGCTTCTCGCGCGTCACGACGTTGCCCATGTCGTGGAGGTACGCGCCGACCGCCGCGACCTCGCAGCGCCGCGCATCGTGACCGAGTGACTTCAGGATGAACCGAGCCCCATCCGCGGACGTGTTCGCATGGCGCTCACCGTGCTCGGTGTAGCCGATCGCGCCGGTCTGCTGGTTCGCAGAGCGGATGAAGACCTTCACCCGCTCGTCGCTCTTGATGACCTCGAGTGTCGGCCCTTCACGCCTCGCCTCGACCGGCGTACGGGTCTTCGTCTCGGCCCGGTGGACCTTTCGCTGTTCGTCGGCGCTCTTCGTGTCGTCGGGTCCGGGTCGAGGCGCCTGCAGTGCATCGCTCATCGGCGAAACTCTAATGCGGCGCGTTCACTCCGCGTACGCCTTCTGCAACCGCTCCGCGACCTGCTGCATCCAGCGCAGCTCGGTGAGTCCGGCGCGGCACACCACCAGGCCGCGCGTGAATGCGAGCCACGGCTTCAGGGTCCCCGAGACCAGGCCGAGCCAGGTCGCGCCCGTCGCGTCGACCTTTGGTCCCGGCCCGCGCACCTCCGCAGCCTCGGCGTGCAGCTCGCCTCCGCCCGCGCGGAACTCGATCGCGTCGTTCGTGTCCGTGAATCGCAGCAGAGCGCGCTTCGCCTGCACGTCGCTCAGGTTCGCGCGGACGCGCTCGTCGGCTGATGCCGCCTCGAGGATGCGCAATACCGCGTCGCGTGCGCTTATCGGGTTCGGCGGAGAGGTCGCGCCGACGCGCGCCGCCTCAATGGCTTCTTCGAGCCGCGTCATGCGAGCTTCATGTCGCTGCGGACCGCGACCGGGATCTCGGTCCCGCGATGGCGGAGGACGTAGAACGCCGCAGCGCCGATCATCGCGCCGTTGTCCGTGCACAGCCCCGGGCGCGGCACGCGCAGCGGATGTCCGATGCGGCGCGCGATCTCTTCCCGAAGCGCCAGGTTCGCGGCGACGCCGCCCCCGAGGAGCACGGTCTCGACGGCGTGCTCGGCGGCCGCGCGGGCGGTCTTCTCCGCGAGCATCTCGGTGATCGCCTTCTGGAACGAGGCCGCGACGTCCGCGATCGGCACGGTACCTTTCTTTTCGAGCTCGCGGACGAGCCGCAGTACCGCGGTCTTGAGCCCGCTGAACGAGAAGTCATAGCGATCGGCGAGCGCGGCCTTAGGGAGCGGGAACGCGTTGGGATCCCCCTCCTTCGCGATCCGCTCGACGATCGGCCCGCCCGGAAAGCCGAGCCCGAGGAGACGGGCCACCTTGTCGAACGCCTCACCGGCCGCGTCGTCGATGGTCCGGCCGAGTGCCCGAAAACGGCGATGCGCTTCCATCAGCACCAGGTCGCTGTGCGCGCCCGAGACCACCAGCACGACCGCGGGGATGAGCGGCTCGGGCGGGGGGTCTGAGGGGGGCTCGCCCCCCTCAAGCTCGTAGAGCCAGTTGGCGTAGACGTGACCTTCGAGGTGATTGACCCCGACGAAGGGTAGGCCTGCCGCGAGCGCGAGACCGCGGCCGTAATTGGCTCCAACGAGAAGGCACCCAATGAGGCCAGGGCCGACTGTCGCCGCGACAGCGTCGATCTCCGTGAGATCTCTTCCCGCATCGCGCAGGGCCTTCTCCGTGAGCGCGTCGAGGACGCGCAGGTGCTCGCGCGCAGCGACCTCCGGAACGATCCCACCGGTGTCCTGGTGCACGAGCTGCGACGCGACGACGTTCGAGCGGATGCGCCGGCCGTCTTCCACGATCGCGACGCCGGTCTCATCGCACGACGTCTCGATCGCGAGGATCCTCAACGGTCGTCGTGGTCCAGCGCGGCCTTGAGCTTCGCGAGCCGATCGCGTACCGCCCGATCGCGAAGACGCTCGGTCCACATGATCAGCGCGTCTTCGTTGTTGTCCGAGTAATAGCGCCGACGGACGCCGGCTCGACGGAAGCCGTACTTCTCGTAGAGCTTCTGCGCGGCGAGGTTCGATGCGCGGACCTCGAGCGTGAGCCACTCGGCATTGAGCGCCGCGGCCATCTCAAAGAGCCGCACCAGCATCCGCTCTCCGATCTGGCGTCGGCGGTGGTCGGGGTGGACCGCGAACGTGGTGATGTGCGCCTCGTCGACCATGAGCCAGAGGCCTGCGTAGCCGACGATCCGCCCGCTCTCCCGCGCGACGACGTACCGCGCGTTCTTGTTGCCCGTGAGCTCGTGACGGAAGGCGTTCGCCGGCCACGGGATCGGGAACGAGGCCCGCTCGACCTCTTGCACGCCGGGGATGTCTTCGAGCGTCATCTCCTCGATGACGAGGGGGAAGGTCGCGACCATGACCCTGACTGTACTTCTAGCTCCGCTTCGGCAGACCGAGCGCGCGCTCGTCCGCGGGCGGCGGCGCGAACGGCTGATCGAAGGAGACGCGGATCGATGGCTGGCGCACGTAGAGCGGCTCGATCTCGCCCATCTTCACCTGCGCTCGCGTCTCGAGCTCCCTCCATCCGAGCTCGGCGAGATAGCCGGCGCGGCGCATCCGCGAGGCGGGTGACGCGAAGAGGGCCTTCGGCCCGAGGAGATCGCGGAGCGTGCCCTCCGCATCGGCGTCGATCTCGCCGACGAACAACGTGTGCGCCCCGATCTGACGGCAGATCTCAGCCAGGCTCGCGACGATGAACGGCGAGCGGCGCTGCCACTTGCGATTGCGCTCCTGATAAAAGGCGGCGTAGTACTGATCGCGGCCGGCCGGCACCAGCGGACACGTCCGTTGCTTCGATGGCGCATGCGGGTACGCGAGCACGTCCAAGGTCGAGATGCCGACAAGGGCGGCCCCGCTTCCCCGGGCGATCCCCTGCCCCGCCGCGATCGCGACGCGGAGTCCGGTGAACGACCCCGGTCCCGTCGCGACCGCGACGCGCGTCACCGACGAGAGCGCGCTGCGGGTCGACGCGAGGAGCCGCTCGATCGCGGGAAAGAGCTCGTCGCCGTGCCGACGCTGCGCTCGCCACGTCTCTTCAGCGAGAACGTCGCGCCCGTCGAAGAGCGCGACCGACGCCCAGTCGGTCGAGGTGTCAAGCGCCAGCAACACTGTTTCTCAGCTCCTCGACGATCGGCGCCGACCGTCGGCCGGTGGCAGCGACGACCACGCGCCGCTTGGTGTCCGCGATCTGCTCGAGCCGCACGTCGACCCGATCGTCCGGCAGGGCTTCGCCCGCGCGGTCGGGCCACTCGATGACGGTGACCCCGCCCGCCTCGAGCGATTCCTCCCAGCCGGTGCTCGTGAGGTCGGCGCCCTCGAGCCGATAGAGATCGATGTGGAACATCGACATGCGCCCACCGCGATGCTCGCGCTGGATGATGAACGTCGGGCTCGAGATCTCGGTGGGGTCGATGCCAAGGCCCGCGGCGATCCCTCGCGCAAGCACGGTCTTTCCCGCGCCGAGCTCTCCCCAGAGCGCGAAGACATCGTTCGGGCGGGCGGACCGGCCGAGACGCTCGCCGAGGCGCTCGGTATGAAGAGAGGAATGACTCACGAGGTCGAGTGAGATGACGTCAGGCTGAGCGGCCACTGGCCGCTCCGCGCTGATATTTGCGGCGCTCAAGGACGAGCCGGATGGTAATGCCGAGGAATGATCCGAAAAGCGCCGCCCAGATCGCGAGGAGCCATTCGCGAGGGACCGTGCAGAGGAGCGAGACGCCCGCGTTGCACCCGAGCGCGCCGATGAGCGGTATGAAGCCAAGAGCGCCGACCAACCGCTGGCGTTTGGTGAGCGTCCGCTGCTGGGCCTCGTAGTCGGCCCGGCGCTTTTCCTCCGCACGCGCGACCCGTTTGGGCGCTTTGTTTGCCGTCTCGTCGGCCGTGCTCTCCCGTCGGTCGCGCCGCCGCTTCCGCCGTGCCACCGGGCGAGCCTAGGCCTCGGCGGGTGTGGTCCGGACGTTGGTCCGCGGAAAAAGCTCGCCCCCGCAGCGGACCGCCGCCGCTTGGACCTCGCTCGCAAAGGTCGCCTCGCCCGCGGGCTCACACGCACCGGGGAACGCACGGACCGAACCGTAGTCCGCGGCGAGCGCGACCGTCTCCGCCACGCGCGGGATCTCGACCGCGTCGGGCGGCGCGAAGACGAAGAGCCGCGCACTCGCGGTGTGTATGGCGGCCCGCGAGCCGGCGAGCACGCCGAACGGGTCGAAGATCTCGCGCGGCAGCGTGGCCGTCCCCGAGCCCAACACGCACAGGACGGTGGGCCGATCCCCGCGCGCCGGCGCGCCGCGGGCGGTGACGTCTTCGCCATAGACGACGCGCAGCCCAGACGCATTGGCCGCGCCCGCGATCAGGCCCGAGATGCCGCACGCGTGCGCGCGCGTGATCGCCTCGGCCGAGACGCGAGCGCCGCCGAGCATGATGCGGCCCCCAAGCCGCACATCGAGTCGCATCGGCGCGAGATCTTCTTTCGGCGAGTCGACGCCGAGGCTGAGCTCGCCGATCGCGTCCGGGCCGTAGGCGGCGATGCCTTCGAGGCACCACGCGGTGCCCTCGACGGTCACCGCCGCGTCATCCGACCGCGTGACCATCCCATCGAGAGCGCCGCGGACCACCCAGCGCCCGACGATCGGCGCGAAGTAGAGATCGCCGTCGGAGCCGAGGTGCAGCAGCCGGCCGTCGATCGGCGCGCTCACCGCACGTGCGAAACGCCGGCCCGTGCGCGCGACGACCGTCCCGGCGGTGAGCTCCGCACCGATCGTGACCCTGAGCACGCGCAGGACGTCGTCGGGCTCGAGACCCAGACGCTTCGCGCCTCTGACACGGATGGCGGTCCCGAGCACCGACCCGGCTGCGAGGACGTCGCCCGCGTTCACGCGCTCGCCGATCGCGGCGCGTTCGCTCGCGCCCACCGGAAGATCGTGATCGGCGGTCCACTTCCCGTATCGCCAGCCCACGCCTAACGCGGCCCCGAGAAGACGCCGAGCGCAGCATTCCATCGCCCGAGAGCCGGAAGGCGCTCGGCGTCGCGGTGCGGCAGCGCGATGGGGCGGCCCCGCACGTCGATGACGATGCCGAGTGCGCCGGCGTCCCCAAAGCCTCGGACGGCGCCGCTGATCTCGACGATGCCACGGAGCGGAGCGACGACGATCGTCCCGCGCGCGACGCGTTGTTCCTCGCGTCCTGCCGCGTGTGCGAGGCGAAGCGTGGCGCTGCGCCGCGTCGTAACTGGTGCGACGAGCGCGACGCGTTCGGCGCGCCCATCGTCCGGCTCCCGCCAGAGATTCACGATGCCGGTGGGCTGCAGCCCGTCGAGGGCCACGACGAGCGTCTGCGCCGCGCGCGGGAACGCCGCGGCCCGGCCGGTCACGAGGACGTTCGGCGCGGCGCGCATCGCGGCGATCGAGAGTCCGGCATCGCTCGCCTCGCGCAGCGCAAGTCCGATCGCCTCGCGCGCGAGTGCCATCTCGATCGCGAGCGCGACCTCGCTCGCCGGCACCGCGCCGAGCCAGCGCGCGCGATTGAAGACGCGCTCGAGCAGCGCCGGAGTATCCATCGGCCACGGAAGCCATCGCCGAACGCGATCGATGCCCGCGCGTGCGACGACACGATCGGCGGCGACCCCGAGGCCGATGCCCATCGCGTGCACCGCCTCGACCGTGCCGTCGGCGCGCGCGAGGGCGCATGAGGTCATGGCTTCGGAGACATCTACGACGAGCGCGTCCGATGCGGCCGACTCCGCGAGCGAGCGCGCGGCGTCCTCGAGGAGCTGGTCGCGGAGGGTCGCCTCCGGGTCCGCGCGCTGACGCAGCGAGCGCAGAGACCCGATCACGAGGGCGGCGTCGACGAAGGCGTCAAACGGGAACGGACGGACCGCGGTACGTATCCGCTCCGCGAGCTTCGGCTCCGCAAGCGCGATCACCCGCGGCGGCGGTTGTCGAGTGGCACATCCGAAACGCAGCGCTTCGAGCGATTCCCGGATGCCATCCGCGTCTTTTGCCGACCGGGCGGAAGCGAGCACGACATTCGGACCTGCGTCACGAAGCGCTTGGGCGAGCTCGGCGAAGGAGCGCGCGTCGTCGGAGCCGACGGTCTCGACGATCTCCGCGCCAGCTCCGAGCGCGGCGCGCGCAGCGCTCGCCCGGCTGCGCGGATCACGCCCGTGGAAGATCGCGACCTTGAGCGGTCTCTCCGAGGCCAGGCGGACTTCGACCGGCGCCTCTGGCGCGGCCGAGATCGTCACCGCGCCGAGGTCGTGGTGCGGGCGGCCTCCCCAACGAAGACCTCGAAGATCCGGCGGGCCTCGGCCGAGACCTCGCTGGTCCGCTCGGGATGCCACTGGACGCCCACCACCCACCGCTTGTCCGGAGCCTCGAACGCCTCCACGAGATCGTCGACGACCACAGTCGGCACGAGGCCGTGGCCGAGCCCCTCCCGCGTGACCGCCTGGTGATGCCGTGAGTTGACGACGAGAGGTCTGGATCCGATCGCTGCGGCGAGCCGCGAGCCTGCTGCGACGCGAACGTCCCGGTGCTCGACGAGACCCTCGCGCTCCTCCGGCTTGTGGCCGGCGACATCCTGCAGGAGCCTCCCACCGTACGCGACATTCAGGATCTGGAAGCCGCGACAGATCCCGAGCACGGGCAGATCACGGTCGATCGCGTTTCGCGCGAGCGTGAGCTCGAGCGAATCGCGATCGGTGTCCACGTCGGAGCAGGCGATGTCTTCCTCACCGTACCGGCTAGGCTCGATGTCGCCTCCGCCCGACAAGCAGAGCGCGTCGACGTCCTCGGGCATCGCGTCACCGGGATGCAGCGCGACGACATCCGCCCCTACGCGCTCGAGGGCATCGCGGTAGCGCTGATGCGATGCCTGGTGGAGCGGAGTCGGCCGAGAGAGCGTCAGGGCGATGCGCGGACGCACTGGGCTCATGGTACGGACTCGCGGATCGTGGCGCGGTCGATCAGCTCGATGAGGACGCCGCCTGACGAACGCGGGTGGATGAAGGCCACGTCACCCTCGGCACCCCGGCGTGGCGCGCGGTCGATGAGCTCGACCCCCTCGTGCGCGAGCCCTGCGAGCGTGCCCGCGAGATCGTCCACGACATAACAGACGTGATGCAGCGTCGGCCGGCCGCGCTCGCTGACGAAACGCCCTACGCCGCTGTCGGGATCGAGCGGCTCCACGAGCTCGAGCAGCTGCCGATCGTCGCCGAGGAAGGCGACCCGGACGCGCTGGTCAGGGACGTCGCGCACCGGGCCCGCGCGCAGACCGAGCACATCGCGATAGAACGGCACGCTCTCCGACACGCTCGGCACCGCGATCGCGACGTGATGGAGCGGTCCGAGCTTCACCGCCGCGGAGGGTCGTAGGTGCCGAAGACCTCGCGGAGGTCGGCGCAGATCTCGCCGAGGGTCACGCGGGCCTCGACCGCGGCCAGGATCCGGGGGACCAGATTCGCGTCGCCGCGCGCCGCGGTGACCAGATCGGCGCGTGCCCTCGCCGTTCGCGTCGGATCGCGCTGGCGGCGCAGGTCTGCGAGACGCTCGGCCTGCTTCGTGCGGACGCCCTCGTCGACCCGAAGGATCGGGACATCCGGTTCCTCGCCGGCGCGATACGCGTTCACACCGACGACGAGCTTCTCTCCCTTTTCCACGGCACGCTGCTGCTCGTAGGCGGAGTCCTCGATCGCGCGCTGCTGGTATCCGCGCTCGATGCCCACGAGCGCTCCGCCGAGATCGCCGATCTTCCCGAGCTCGGCACCGACCCGGCGCTCGATGTCGTCGGTGAGGGACTCGATCGCGTGAGCGCCGGCGAGGGGGTCGATCGTCTCGGTCACGCCTGACTCCTCGGCGATGATCTGCTGGGTCCGGAGCGCGATCTGGACCGACTCCTCGGTCGGCAGGCCGAGGGCCTCGTCGTAGGCGTTCGTATGCAGCGACTGCGTCCCGCCGAGGACCGCCGCGAGCGCCTCGATCGCGGTGCGCACGATGTTGTTCTGTGGCTGCTGCGCGGTGAGCGTCGAGCCCATGGTCTGCGTATGGAATCGGAGCGCGAGCGACGCCGGTGCGCGCGCGCCATAGCGATCCCGCATGATCCCGGCCCACACGCGGCGCGCCGCGCGGAACTTGGCGACCTCTTCGAGGAGCGTGCTGTGCGCGGCGAAGAAGAAGGAGAGCTGCGGGGCGAACCGGTCGACCTCGAGCCCACGCTCCACGACCGCGTCGGCGTACGCGATGGCGTCGGCGAAGGTGAAGGCCAGCTCCTGAACCGAATCGGCTCCGGCCTCGCGGATGTGGTAGCCGCTGATCGAGATGGGGTTCCAGCGCGGGAGCTCCGCCGCACTGTACGCGATGAGATCCGTGGCAAGACGCATCGAGGGCCGCGGCGGAAAGATGTACGTCCCGCGGGCGATGTACTCCTTGAGGATGTCGTTCTGCGTGGTCCCACCGATCCGTTCGGAAGCGACGCCTTGCTGCTTACCCACCGCGACGTACATCGCGAGCAGGATCGCCGCGGTCGCGTTGATGGTCATCGACGTGGTGACCTCGGCGAGCGGGATGCCTTCGAAGACGCGCGCGAGATCGTCGACCGAGCTGATCGAGACGCCAACTTTGCCCACTTCGCCCGCAACGCGGGGATCGTCCGCGTCATAGCCCATCTGCGTCGGCAGGTCGAATGCGACCGAGAGCCCGGTCTGACCGTGCTGCAGGAGGTAGCGGTACCGCGCGTTCGTCTCCTCCGCTGTTCCGAAGCCGGCGTACTGGCGCATCGTCCAAACACGCCCGCGGTACATCGTGGGCTGCACGCCACGCGTGTACGGCGGCTCGCCCGGAAGTCCCGGATCGGATCCGCTCGGATCGAATACCGGCGGGATCCGCGCGCCGTACGTCGTTTCGAATTTCGCGCGCTCTGGAACGCGCTTGATCGCCTCCGCGTACGTCGAGCGCTCCCAATCCGCGCGATCGCGACTCTTCTTGGGCATCGCGGCGATGGTAGCCGTCGAGGGGGCGCTGCCCCCTCGGACCCCCGGGCTATCGCGGGCGGAAGACGAGCGTCCCTTCGAGGCGGCCGAGACGGTCGGCCGAGAACCGCATTGGCTTGTAGTCGCCGGCGGCCCAGAGCTTCGTCTGATCGCCCCAGAACTTGGACCCGGGTTGCCCGGATTCGCCCTCGGGCGTTACCGAAAGTGACGCGTCGAGATCCGAAAGATCCACGATCATCCGCTCCGAGGGGTGGGTGGTCACCTTGAAGGGATCGATCAACGCGTAGGCCTCGTTGTTCACCGAGTAGCCATCGCCTGGACGATTGAACGGACCGATGTTGAGCAGCAGTGCGAGCGGACCGATGGCCAGTGGATGGGGAAACGTGATCGTGTGGATGTCCCCCCACCGCCATGCGGTCGGATCGCTGCCCAGGCGCCCACTGAGATCCTTCACCGCATCTTCGAGGGCCCGACCGGCGATCGCGTCGCGGCCGTGCGTCCCGGCGTCGCCGATATCGGCGAACCACGGATCGTTCGGCCGGGCAAGGAGCTGATAGAGAGCGAATGTGACTCTGGCCGATGCCACGTACTCGCGATAGAGCGGGTCTCCGAGCTTGTCCTTGAAGACGCGCTCGCACATGTGCACGAGCCAGGCCTCGTAGATCGCCGGGGCAGCGAGATCGGCCGCGAGATTGCCGCTCCACTCGCGGACGACGTCCTGCGCCCGGACCGCGGCGGGTGCGGTCGTAACGGCCTGCGCGATGGCACCCTTGAAGCGCTCGACGGGAAGCGATGTGAAATCGGTCTGGATCGTGCGGGTCGAAGCGATGTCCGCCTTCGCCGTCGCCGCGAGGCGCTGCGCGATCAGCGCCGCGCGGAATCCCGGATCCCACTCGCCGACGTACGCGACGGCATCGGGGTCCGACACCGGACGATCGTTCGAGTTCTCGATGATCCCAGCCGGCGGGTCAAAGGCCCAGGGATTTGCATCCGCGGGCAGCAGCCCGGTCCAGTCGTACTCGCCGGTCCAACCCGGTACCGGCATCGTCCCGCCGCTGGGGCGCTGCGGCAGGCGTCCGATGAGCTGATAGCCGATGTGGCCGTCGACGTCCGCATAGCAGGCGGACACTGTGGCGCCGACGAAATCGGCAGCCGCTGCGTGGAAGTCACTCCAGCTCTGGGCGCGCGCGATCTCGAGCACGAAGTCAAGAACCCGTCCTGGCTGCAGTGCGGTCCATGCGAGCGCGAGCGCTGCGGTCTGCCCTTTGAGCGTCGAGGTGACGATCGGGCCATGCCGAGTGGTCACCACATCGACGATGTCGGGGTCGGCGCGACCCTTCACCTTGATCGTCTCGCGGATGACCGTCGCCGCCTCGAACGAGCCTTTGTACTCGTACCGACGTGGGTCCGTCGGATCCTGCCGCTCGACGAAGAGGTCCTGCGTGTCGGTGTACGCGTACGTGAAGCTCCAGGCGATCTTCGCGTTGTGACCGATGACGATCCCCGGGATCCCGGCGAAGGAGAATCCGACGAGCTTGTACGGACCGCCTTCGAGCCCGATCTCGTACCAGATCGAGGGGTTGCGGACCGGGAGGTGAGGGTCGCCGACCAGGATCGGCTTCCCCGACGCGGTGCGCGAAGGGGCGAGGGCCCAGCAGTTCGAGCCGGTCGCCTCACCCGCGCCCGGAAGGAACGCCTCGAGGCCGGCGGCGGCGCTCGACTCGGACAGCATCGGCGCCACCTGGGCCCAGCCTTTCTGATCGAACGGGGTCGCCGCACGGCCCGACGGATCGGGCATGAGCGTCGGGAGCACGCCCGGCCCGAACCGCAGCGCGAGATCCGCGCGGAGCAGCTCCTGGTTCATGTTCCCGGCCGCGTCGTACGCCTGGAGCTTGGCGACGACGATCGAGTCGAGGGGCGACCACTTCTCGGGTCGGTAGCCGAGGATCACGAACTCGAGAGGCAAGGACTCCCCGTGCTGCTCGAGGAACTTGTTGACGCCGTCGGCATATGCCCGGAGCGCGGCCTTCGTGTCGTCCCGCAGCAGCGTCAGCTCCTGCGCCGCGATGCGCGCGAAGCCATAGATGCGGAACTGCCTGTCCGAGTCGAGCGCTCCGTCGCCGAGGACCTCGGAGAGCCGACCGGTGCCGGCGCGCCGGTAGAGCTCCATCTGAAAGAGGCGATCCTGCGCGGTCACGTAGCCCTGGAGATAGAAAAGGTCGTGGACGTTCTGGGCGAGGATGTGCGGTACTCCGTACGAGTCGCGATCGACTTCGGCGCGTTGGTCGATCCCGAGCAGGCGGTACTCGCCGTCGATCGTCGGGAGCGGCCGGTACACGAGGATGAGTCCGGTAAGGATCAGGCTCGTGACGAGCAGCACCGGGAGAAGCACGAACGCGAGCCCGGTCTTGCGGCGCCGGCTCATGCGGCTCGATGTCGTGCGGGCGATACCTCGGAATGCTAGGTCACGCGGGAATCAAAGTTTGGGGCGACCTATTGGCCACGTGCGCAACGGGCAGCGCGAACGTGAACCTGCTTCCCCTCCCGATCTCGCTCTCGACCCAGATGCGGCCGCCGTGCAGCTCGACGAACCGCTTCGCAAGGGTGAGACCAAGGCCGGTGCCTTCGCGCGAGCGGGCCGATGGCGCGCCGACCTGTTGGAACTCCTCGAAGACCCTGGCGAGGTCCTTCGCGGCGATGCCGATACCCGTGTCGCGCACGCACACCCGCACTTCGTCGTCGGCGCGTCGCGCGATCACGCCGACCTTCCCGCCGGTTGGTGTGAACTTCACCGCATTGGAAAGAAGGTTGAGCAGCACCTGGCGGATCTTCCGCTCGTCCGCGACGACCGCTCCGAGATCTGCTGGGAGATCGACCGCGATCTCGACGCCGTTGGCGGCCGCGCGTTCGCGGACGAAGGCGAGGCCCCCGCGCACCGCTTCGGCGAGATCGAATTCGGCCACCTCGAGCTCCATTCGCCCCGCCTCCACTTTCGACAGGTCGAGCACGTCGTTGATGAGGGTGAGGAGGTGACGCCCGGACGTGCCGATGTCCCCGACGTAGTCCGCCTGCTTTTCGTTGAGCTCGCCGAACATCCGCTGCTGCAGGATGTCGGCGAAACCGATGATCGCGTTCAGCGGTGTGCGGAGCTCGTGCGACATCTGCGCGAGGAATTCGCTCTTGTTCCGGCTCGCTCTCTCAACCTCGCGCGTCGCCTGAGCGAGAGCCGCGTTGGCGGAGGTGAGCGCCGATCGCTGCCGCGAAAGAGTGCGGAGCGCGAAGGTCAGGCCGAAAGCGGCGAAGATGAGCACAGCGCCAAGTCCGAGCCGAGCCGTGCGGAGCTGGCTTAGGGTCGCCTGCGACGCTCGCAATGGAGCCTGGTTCGGGACAACGAGGACCTGCCAGCCATAGAGCTCGCTTCTGGTCAGGCCGGGTCCCACGCGATTCGTGCCGCCTCCCGCCCCCGGCGTGAACTCCATTGGAGTCATGACCGCGCTCACGAACGGCCGGCTCGCCCCGCTGAAGGGATCAGCCGCATCCCCTACGCGCACGGTTAACGCGCCGTCACTGGTGATTTCCGGGGCCCTGGCGATCACCGGTGCGCCACTGAGATCAGTCAGGGGCGGGACGCCCGGGTCTCTGCCGCCTAATAGGTATCTATCGGCGCCGTCGATCACGTAAACATCCTCGACACGCTTGGCCAGGACGGCGATTGGAGGCAAGACAGCGTCATCGAGGGGAACTTCCACGAGGAGCATGCCCAAGGGGCTAAGGCTGCTGTCGTTCGGCGTGATCAGAACGCCGACGGCTACGACGACCCGCGTCGCACCCCTTGCGTTCGTCATAAACGGAGCGGACAGGCGGGAGCGAGCCGTGGGAAAGGGTCCGGCCAGAAGCTGTGTGGCGGCGGAGTCCGTTTGCCCGCTTGCGCGCGCGATGTCGACGCAGGCGACCTTGACAGCGCATTCGGCGGGATCGAGCTCGAGAAGCAGGCGCCCTTCGGCATCCGTGACCGCGACACGCGTCGCGTTCGGTGCTCTCCGCGTGCCGCCAGCCGATGACGCGGCCTCCACTGCTGCCGCGACGAGCACATCAGCATCGCGCGCCGCGATCGACACACGTATGTCTCCCGCCGCGATCGCAGCCAAGTCCCGCCTCATCGTGGAGAAGTAGTTCTCGATGTCGAGTGCAGCCTGTTCGGCGATGCTCGTTCCGCCTGCAAACATCTGCGACCGCGCCTGGGCTCGCGCCTCGTTGTCCGACGCCTCGCCGATCGCGAGGATCGGCAGAACGATGATGACCGCGACTACGGCCGCAACAAGGAACGGGTTCGTGAGGGCCAGACTCGGGCGGCCCAGTAAGCCATCGAGAAAAGCCGGCTTGACTGGTCGCGCGTTCGCCGTAACGGATGTCACCACACTCTCCGCAGCTGCCGCCGACTTCATGCTTGCGCACCTTCCTCGACGCGATCCGGGCCTTCATGCCTGGCTGCGCCCGCGGTGGATTCTATGGCTGGCTATTTTGAAAAACGTCGATGGAAGCGACAGAGTGCGCACATAACGCTGCGCACGTTGTGTGCAAGACGCTCGCTACTCCGCGGCGATGACCGCGAGGACCGCTCCGCCCTCTACCTTCGTTCCGGCTGAATGCGCGAGCCTCGTGACGCGCCCGCGAACTGGCGCGAGAAGCTCGTTCTCCATCTTCATCGCTTCGAGCGTCGCAACCGGAGTGTCGGCCTCCACGAGATCACCTTCTTTCACGTGGAGCGCCTTCAACAGACCTGGCATCGGCGCTCGTAGCTCGGCGCGACCGCTGGAGGCCCGGCCGGTCGCGCTACCGGCACGTAACGCGCGTTCGTCCACGACCGACGCCCGCACATCGATGCCATCGACGTCGAGACGAAGTGGCTCATGAGTAAGCACCGTGACCTCGTGGCTTTCGCTCTCGACAGTGATCGACCACTGACGAGCGCGCACGATCTCACGTACGTCGGCGGCCACCACACGATCCTCGATTTCGAAACGGCCGTCGCTCGCGAGATCGACCCGTACGCGCCGACCGTCGAGGGTCACCTCGTAACGCACCTAGCGCAGGGCCTCTTCGCGTCCGACTTGGGCCCATGCCGTATCTCTGACGGGCTCGCGCGCATGCTCGGCGCGGGAGCGGACCGCGAGCACCGCGGCGAGAGCCGCGGCCACGAGCCTGCCGCTCTCAAGATCCTCGGGCTCGCGCTCGGTCCAGCGTGCGAGAAAGCCGGTGTCGTACCGCCCGGTGAGGAACTCCGGGGTGGATAGGGCGAAACGGTGGAAGGGCAACGCAGTCGGGATCCCTGCGACGCGCATCTCGGTCAGCGCGCGCCGCATGCGGGCGATCGCCTCATCTCTGTCGCGTCCGTGGGCGATCACCTTCGCGAGGAGCGGGTCGTACTCGGTCGGAACGGTCATCCCCGCGAAGAGCGCCGAGTCCACCCGGATACCCGGGCCCGACGGTTCGCGCACGAGGGAGAGCACCCCGCCCGCCGGGAGGAATCCGTTGAAAGAATCCTCCGCGGTGATGCGGCATTCGATCGCCGCGCCGGTCCGCACGATGCCGTCCTGTCCGAACGGCAACGGCTCGCCGGACGCGATCCGCAGCTGGAGCGCTACGAGGTCGAGCCCGGTCACGCTCTCGGTCACCGGGTGCTCCACCTGAAGGCGCGTGTTCACTTCGAGGAAGTAGAAGCCGCCGGTCTGATCGACGAGGAACTCAACGGTGCCCGCGTTCACGTAACCGGCTTTGCGTGCGATCCGCACCGCCGCGTCGCCGAGCTTCGCACGAAGACCGTCGTCGACCGTGGGCGCCGGAGTCTCCTCGATCAGCTTCTGGTGCCGCCGCTGGATCGAACAATCGCGCTCGCCAAGCCACACGACCTGGCCTCTCGCATCCGCGAGGATCTGCATCTCGACGTGTCGCGGGTTCGCGATCTCGCGCTCGAGATACACCGCCGGCTGTCCGAAGGCGGTCATCGCCTCGCCCGTCGACGCGCGCCAAGCCGCCGCGAGGTCTTCTTCCCGCGTGACCCTTCGCATGCCCTTGCCACCACCACCGGCCGCCGGCTTCAGCAGCACCGGGTAACCGATGCGCCGTGCGGCGTCCTTCGCCGCGGAGACGTCGCGCAACGGCTCGGTGCCCTCCGCGACCGGGACCCCGGCCTCGCGCGCCAACTGCCGGGCGGCGGTCTTTTCCCCGAGCGCACGCTGGACCGACGCGGGTGGCCCAACGAAGATCAGACCCGCCTCGCCGACCGCCTGGGCGAAGTCCGCGTTCTCCGAGAGGAACCCGTATCCCGGATGGACCGCATCGCACCCCGACCGCTTCGCTACCTCGATCAGCCCTGCAGCGTTGAGATAGCTCTCGCGCGGGGCCGCAGGCCCGATGGGGTATGCCGCGTCCGCGGCCCGCACGTGCAGGGCATCGCGGTCGATGTCGCTATAGACCGCGACCGCGCGGAGCCCGAGGTCATGGCAGGAGCGGATCACGCGAAGCGCGATCTCGCCGCGATTCGCGACGAGGATCGACCTCAGTGAGGCCGTGTTACCGCTTCTCGGTCTCGGCCCACGCCGGGGGTCGCGCGTACTCGCTGTCCCAGGGCTCGAACGTCCCGTCGATCCACTCGGGCTCGCCTTCCATACACGCCTTGAGGCGGCGATAGAAACGATCCTGTTCGGGCGAATTCGCGTTCTTCACGTAGGCCTCTTTCGAGGTGAAGTGGACGACCATGCATGCGCGACCGGCCTCGCGGTCCTCCCAGAGGATCTCTGAGTTGATGTAACCCGCGGCGCGCACTCGCTCTTTCTCATCCCACTCGCGGCCAAGCGCCATGAAGTCACGCAGGCACTCTTTCTTCAGCTTGAACCGCGCGATCGTCCCGTACATATGCGCCCCCTAGAGCGGGATGTTGCCGTGCTTGCGACGGGGGTTCGTATCCCGCTTGCCTGCCAGAGAGCGTAGCGCGGCGACGAGCTTTCGCCGCGTCTCCCGCGGCTCGATGACATCATCCACGTAGCCGCGCGCGGCCGCGACGTATGGATTCGCGAAGCGCTCCACGTACTCGGCTGCGAGCTGGCGGCGGCGCTCGTCCTGGTCTCCCGCTTTGGCGAGCTCCTCGCGGTAGATGACGTTGACGGCTCCCTCGGGTCCCATCACCGCGATCTCCGCCGATGGCCACGCGACGTTGTAGTCGCCACGAATGTGCTTGCTCGACATCACGTCGTACGCGCCGCCGTAAGCCTTGCGGGTGATCACGGTCAGCTTTGGCACGGTCGCCTCCGCATACGCGTAGAGGAGCTTCGCGCCGTTGCGGATGATCCCGCCGTGCTCCTGCGCCGTCCCCGGCAGGAAGCCAGGAACGTCGACGAACGTGAGGAGTGGGATGTTGAACGCGTCGCAGAAGCGAACGAACCGCGCGGCCTTGACCGAGGCGTCGATGTCCAGAACACCCGCCAGGACGGTGGGCTGCTGCGCAACGACGCCGATCGACCGCCCGTCGAGCCTCGCAAACGCGCAGATGATGTTCTGCGCCCAGCCTTCATGGACCTCGAGCACGTCGGCGTCGTCGACGACCCGACGGATCACGTCCTTCATGTCGTACGGCTTCGTCGCGACGTCGGGGACGATGCGGTCGAGGGCGGGATCCTCTCGGTCCGGCGGATCGTCGCTGCGCGCGATCGGCGCCGGATCGAGATTGTTCGACGGCAAGAACCCCACGAGCCTGCGGATGAGCGCCGCGCATGCGGCCTCGTCCTCGCTCTCGAAGTGCGCGACCCCCGAGCGCCGCGCGTGAACGTCCGCGCCGCCGAGCTCGTCGAAGGTGACGTCCTCGTGGGTCACGGTCTTCACCACATTGGGACCGGTCACGAACATGTAGCTGGTGTCGCGGACCATCGCAACGAAGTCGGTGATCGCCGGCGAGTAGACCGCGCCGCCGGCGCACGGCCCCATGATCGCCGAGATCTGCGGGACGACTCCCGACGCGAGCACGTTCCGCAGGAAGATGTCCGCGTATCCGCCGAGCGAAACGACGCCCTCCTGAATACGAGCGCCACCCGAATCGTTGAGACCGATGATCGGCGCGCCGTTCCGGACCGCGAGGTCCATGACCTTGCAGATCTTCGCCGCGTGAGCCTCGGCGAGCGATCCGCCGAAGACCGTGAAGTCCTGCGAGAACACGTACACGAGACGCCCGTCGATGCGTCCAAATCCGGTGATGACACCGTCGCCCATCACCCGCTCGTCGTCCGGGATGAGCTCGGTGGGACGGGCGAGCACGAAGGCGTCGAGCTCGGTGAAGCTGCCGTCGTCGAGGAGGAGGTCGACGCGCTCGCGGGCGGTGAGCTTCCCCTTCGCGTGCTGCTGGCCGATGCGCTGCTCGCCGCCGCCGAGCGCGGCTTTGGCACGCAGCTCTGAGAGTCGATCGGTGGTCTTCACCCTCGTGAGATTAGTGGACGCCTGCCAGTTCGTCGGAACCTTTGACCTGTTCGCGCGTCATCACGGTAATTCTTTCGGGAGGTCGACATGCTTACTTTGTTCCAGAAGGGTTTGCTCGCGATCCTCGCGCTCGGCATCCTTCTCATCGCATTGGTCGTCGCCGCGAAGGCACCCGCGCAAGCGACGACGTTCGCACCGGCGGTCCAGGTCCCAGTGAACGCCGTCGTGCCGCCCGGGATCGTCACCACCGGGGACGCGATCGTCCGCGTGAAGCCGGACGGGGCGGTCCTCGGCGTCGGCGCGACGGCGCAAGGCTCCACGGCGGCAGAGGCACAGGATCTCCTCGCGCAGCGCATCAGCGGCTTGCTCGCGCGGGCCAAGGCACTTGGGATCCCGGACTCCGATACCAAGACCGCCGTGTACCGCATCGACCCGCAGTACGCGTACGAGCAGGGGAAGCCGCCACGGCTCACCGGCTATCAGGGCACCCAGCAGCTCGTGTTCACCCTCCGCGGCACGGATGGCGTGGGAAAGGCGCTCGACGCGCTCGTTGACGGAGAAGGCACGACCACGGCCACGGTCACGTTCACGTTGCTCGACCCGAAGGCCGTTCAGGCGTCCGCTCGCGCGCAGGCGATAGCGGACGCGCGGACGAAGGCGGAGGCGATGGCGAAGACCGCGAACGTCGGTCTCGGCAAGATCGTGAGCGTGAACGACATCGGCCTTGCGCCGACGGTCGACACGACTACGTTCTCGCAGCTCGTCAAATCCGCGCAGCCAGCTCCGGTCGCGCCGCAGCTCCCGACCGGCGAGTTGCAGGTCGTCGTTCGCGTCCAAGTTCAGTTCGAGCTCGCGTGAGTACGGAGGGCTGGAAACCTACCCACAACTGAGAGCCGCCTGGCACGGGAATCGCTCTAGCCGGTGCATGCGCGAAATGCAGCAGAGCGCGACCGCCGAGGGCTTCGTCGAGGGCCTCGACTATCCCGCTGCGAAGAGCGAGATCCTCGCTCAGGCGAGAGAGGCGAAGCTTCCCGATGACGTGGTGGCAGCGTTCGAGAAGATCCCCGATCGCGAGTACGGGGATGCGAAGGACCTCACTGGCGCCCTGAACGCCGGCTAGCGCTACGTCTGCGCGCTGAATATCACGAGCGCGCGGAGCGCGAGCACGCCAAGGAGCGCGAGGAGCGGCGCCGCCAGCGGCGGCCAGGTCCGCGCGCGCGCCGACAGGAAGGGCGCCGCGAGACCGAGCAGCACCACCAGCCAGAGGACGATCCAGACGCCGAGGACCTTCGCGATCGTCCCCGCGACCGCGACGGTCACGAGGAAGATCGCAATGAGGAGCGCTTCGAGCAAGACGAAGTAGCGATCGGCGACCTCGAGGCGGTAGGCCGTGTCGGCATCGACGTCGCGACGCGACCGTCCGAGGAACAGAAGGAGCGCCGTCGCCCCAGCGAGGGCCGACGCGAGGAACATCCCGCCCAGCGCCCAGGCCGCATCGCTCCACACCGCCTGGTTGGAGACCGCCAGGAGGACGCCGGTGTACGCGCAGATGAAGAGGCCGAGAACGGTGCCGATCGCGTTCCAGGCGAGCCCGGCGCCACCGCGGAGCGCGCGGGCCAACCCACTCGCCGCGCGGAGCTGCCCGCCCTCAGCGAGCGCGCCGACGAACGACACGAACGAGAAGAGACCGAAGGCGAGCAACGCCCAGGATCCGAGGCTCATGGGCGACCAGGGCTTGAACGCGAGGCCGCCGTCGGGCCCGGTGTCGAGGAGCATGTGCCAGAAGCGCAACGGCTGTCCGAGATCGACCGTGAGGAAGATGGGGCACGGGATCAGCGCGATGAAGCTCGCAATGAACGCGATCCGCGCCGCGAGCTCGTCGCGCGGGTCGCCGCCGAATCGAAGCAGCGTGCCGAGCGCGTAGCTGCCGCCCGCGAGACCACCGAAGAAGAAGTAGCCGAGGATCCACCACTGCCACTCGGGAGGCGCCGCGAAGTGCTCGGCCCCGGTCATGCGTGCGGTCGGGTGTTGTTGGGTCCGTTGCCGTTCATGCGTCCGTTGCGGAACGCGACCAGACCCGCGATGAGACCGATGACCGCCGTCGCGACGCCCCCGACGTAGCCGGGCAGGTTATTGCGGCTCGGGAGCGTCGCGTTCGCCTCGTTGGGCAGCGAATAGACCTCGGGCTTGTCCATGAGCAGGAAGAACGCGTTGAGCCCGCCGTACACCTTCGTGTCGCGCCCATAGAGCTGCGCCTTCTTGTAGCCGGCTTGTTGGAGCGCGGCGAGGCGCTGATCCGCGACCTGGTGCAGATCGTCCACGTATCCGAACTTGATCGACTCGGTCGGGCAGGCTTTCGCGCACGCCGGCTGCATGCCGATCTGCAGCCGGTCGTAGCAGAGCGTGCACTTCTGCGCGACGCCCTTCTGCTCGTCGAAGCCGATCACCCCGTACGGGCAAGCCGAGATGCAGTTGCGGCAGCCGTTGCAGACGTCCGATTGGATGAAGACCGTATCGAATTCGGTCCGCATGATCGCGTTCGTCGGACAAACCTCGAGGCAGCTCGCCTCCTTACAGTGCTTGCAGACGTCGCTCATCATCAGCCAGGCCTGACCGCCGGCGATGGGCGTCGGGGTCGGGATCAGCCCGGTGTTGTCTGGGACCTGCTCGACGAACTGGACGTGCCGCCAGTTCTGCGCGTCCAGCTGACCGGTGTTGTCGAACGAGTCCGCCGTGAACTTCGGCGCGTTGCCCTCGAGCTGGTTCCACTCCTTGCAGGCGACCTCGCAGGCCTTGCACCCGATGCAGATCGAGGTGTCGGTGAAGAAGCCGAGCGGCTTTTCTTGGAAAGCAGCCACGGTCAGAGTCCCATGAGGTTCCGCGCGATCTTCGTGTAACCGCGCTCGGCGGCGACGAGGTCGAGCGGAAGCGCGGCCAGCTCGTCCACGAGGGGGACCGCGTGCGGGTCTTTGCGGACGTCCACCGTTATCAAGTAGCGGCGGCAGATCTCGCAGGCATCGATCCGCAGGTGCGGGAACCGGTCGAAGTCGGACAGCACCGGCATCTTCGCGCCGCTTGTCTCGCCGCAGGAGGCGCAGGTCATCCGGGCGAGCGTCCACTCATTTGCACAGCGCGAGCAGACGAGTCGCCGCGGACTGGTCACGAGCGCTTCCCCGCTGTCGGCGAAGAACGCGAGCTGCGGCAGCCCGCCGCACCTCGGGCACTGCCGGTCGCTGGGCTCGCCGGGCCGAAGGGTCGCGGCCACCTCGGGCAGCGCCTCGAGCACCGCCGAAGCGCTCGCGCGCGCCAGGAAGAGATCCGTGCCCGTGAGCTCGTCATCGTCCAGCCATGCCTGGACGATCCCTTCGAGATCGCCCTCGTGAAAGCGGAGGATTACGGCCTCGCGGAGCATCTCGGTACCCGCTGCGACCGCGGCCTCCATCACACCCGGGAGCGAAACCCGTACCACATAGTCGGCGAGATCTTGCGCGTTCGGCCGGTCCACTCGCGCGCGTTCGAAGGTGCGCTCCTGCGAGTCGACGAGCGCGAGGTAAAGCCGCAGCGGCTCAGCCGCGAAGTCGTAACGCGCGCCGAGCTCGCGGGCGCGCTCGCGCCGTTCCGCGAAGGTCGTGCACTCGGCGATGACGGTCATCAGATCTTCTCGATGTTCACCAGGAACGCCTTGAACTCCGGCGTGCGCGCGCCGACATCGCCGACCATGGGCGTGAGCGCGTTGGCGAGCCAATACTTCGCGCGCTCGCCCGCCAGCTCAGCGGAAACGCCGATGAACCCCCAGTGGATGGGAATGCCGATCTGGTAGACCTTCTTGTTCCCCGCGAGCGTCACGGGTCCGAGGCGCTTGGTCACGAGGGCCGAGACCTCGAGCTTGCCGCGCTCGCTGAAGACCCGGACGCGGTCGCCGTTGTTGATCCCCTTCTCTTTGGCCAGCTCCTCCGGAACTTCGACGAACGCCTGCGGCTGCAGGCCGACCAGGAGCGGCACCTGCTGCGTGATGTAGTGCTCGTGCTCGGTGAGCCGATAGCTCGTCGCGACATACGGGTACTTGTCGACCTTTCCGAAGCGGTTGGGCCGCCCCGCGGCCTGGTCGTAGAGGAACGCGACCGGGTCCTCCGACTGGCTCGGGTGCAGCGGGTTCGGGATCGGCGCCTCGTACGGCTCGTAATGCTCGGGGAAGGGCCCATCGAGCATCGAGTTCGAGAAGAGCCGCCCGACGCCCTCGCCGTTCATGATGAACGGGAGCCACGCGGCAGGATCTTTGGGATTCATCGTCGCCGGATAATCCGGCACGTCCCCCATCCAGGTCGTGCCGTTCCACTGGATGCCGGGACGCTTCGGGTCCCACGGCTTGCCGTCGAGATCCGCGGACGCGCGGTTGTACATCACCCGTCGGTTGAGAGGCCAGCTCCAGGCCCACTGCGGGTAGAACCCCATCCCCGTCGGATCGTTCTGCTGCGGGTTCTGGATGCCGTTGCGCCGTTTCATCAGGTTGCCCGCGTCGGGGTAGCTGCCCGTGTAGATCCAGTCGCCGGCGGTCGTCGTGCCGTCGTCCTTGAGGTTGGCGAAGCTCGTCATCTGCGATCCGGTCTTGAGGTCCTTCCCGTTGATCTCCTTCGCGATCTCGTCGAGCTCGGGCTTCTTGGGATCCTTGTAGTCGAGGGTGAGCGCCATGATCGGGTCGGGGAACTTTCCGCCCTGTTGCTTGTAGAGCGTCTTCACCCGGTCGAAGAGGTCGGCCGTGATCCAGTGGTCGTGGCGCGCATCGCCTTCCGGAGGCAGGACCTGCTCCTTCCACTGCGACCACCGCCCGCTGTTCACGAAAGAGCCGTCCTTCTCGATCCAGTGCGTCGCCGGGAGCATGAAGACCTCGGTGTTGATCTTGGCCGCGTCCATCCCCGGCGCGCGCCAGAACTCCGAGCTCGTTGTCGGGAACGCGTCCATCACGACGAGCCACTTGAGATTCGCAAGGGCCTGGAGGACTTGATTGCTGTCGGGGCCGATGGAGGTCGCGGTCATGCCCGAGAGGAGCACGCCCTCCATCTTTCCCTTGAGCGCCTGGTCGTAGATCGACATCCACGACGAGTTCACAGCGGGTTTTGGGATGAAGTCGTACGCGTACTCGTTGTCCTTTGTCGCCTTGCCGCCGTACCAGGCCTTGAGCAGGCTGACCATGAAGTTGCGGTAGTTGATGCCGAAGAAGTTCCAGGAGTTTGGATCGCTTCGCTTTGGCGCGTTCAGCTGAACGTATTGATCGAGATTCTTCTGTCCCGGCGCCGGGATCCGCAGATATCCCGGAAGGATCTCCCAGCTGATCGCGTGGTCGGTGTTCCCCTGGATGTTCGCGTGGCCGCGCTCCGCGTTCATCCCGCCGCCGGGTCGGCCCATGTTGCCGAGCAGGAGCTGTAGCAGCGCGCCGGAACGGATGAGCTGCCCGCCGGTCGTGTGATGGGTGAGTCCGACGGCGTACACGATGGTCATGACCTTGTCGGGCTTGCCCATCTCGCCGACGATCTTCGCGACCTGCGTGAACTGATCGACCGGGATGCCGGTGATGCTCGAGACCATCTCGGGTGTGTAGCGCGAGTAGTGCTTGGCCATGAGCTGGAAGACCGAGCGCGGGTCTTGGAGGGTCATGTCGCGCTTGGCCCGCGGCGCGGTCGCGCCAGGCGGGCCGTCGAGCGGTGTCGTCCCCTCGGTCTCGTAGCCCCACGTCGAGATGTCATACGACCTGGTCGAGGCGTTGTATCCGGAGAAGAGACCGTCCTTGAAGTCGAAGCCTTCTTTCACGATGAACGAGGCGTTCGTGTAGTTCTTGACGTAGTCCTCGTGATAGAGCTTGTTCTGGATGACGTAGTTGATGAGGCCGCCGAAGTAGGCGACGTCGGTACCGGTCCGGATCCGCAGGTACATGTCGGATAGGGCCGAGGTCCGCGTGTACCGCGGATCGGCGTGGATGATCTTCGCGCCGCCGCCAGACCCCGGGCCCTTCGTCGGATCGAGCTTCGCCTTGACGAACCACTGGAACCCGACCGGGTGCGCCTCCGCTGGGTTGGCGCCGTTGATGAGGATGACGTCGGCGTGCTTGATGTCGCGCCAGTGGTTCGTCATCGCTCCTCGTCCGAACGTGGCGGCCAAACTGACCACCGTTGGGCCGTGTCAGACCCGGGCTTGCTGCTCGATATGTACCAGCCCCAGGGCCCGCATGACCTTGGTGGCGAAGTACCCCTCCTCGGACGAGAATGCCGCTCCGCCCGCGAAGGCGATCCCTTCCGTGCGGTTCACGACGTTGCCGTTCGCGTCCTGCGCGACGAAGGTGTTGTCGCGAGACGCCTTGATGTTCTGCGCGATCTTGTCGAGCACGAAGTCCCACGACTTCTCTTCCCACTTCGCGCTCCCCGCTGCGCGGTACATCGGGTGCTCGACGCGGCGCGAGGACACCGCGAGCTGCATAGCGGTGGCGCCCTTGGGGCAGAGCCGCCCCTCGTTCACCGGGCTGTCGGGATCGCCCTCGATCTGCAGGAGCTGGGTCTTGCCGTTCGACTCTTTGGTGTAGGCGATCAGCGCGCAGCCCACGGCGCAGTAGGGGCAGATCGAGTGGACTTCCTTGGCTCCGCTGATCCGAGCTTCGAGGGCCCGCTTCTTGGCCGCGGCGAGATCGAACCCGAGTGGGTTCGCGATAGGAATGGCCAGGCCGGCGGTGCCGGCAGCCCCGAGCTTCAGGAAGTCACGTCGCGTGATTTCCGTCATCGGAACGTTTGTTTCTTTCTACTCCGTGTTCTTGCCTGCTGCAAGTTGCGCGCTAAGGTTCCCGCCTGGTGAACGAGTTCTTCGCTGGCCTCGGCAAGCGCTGGCGCATTGCCGCGGAACGCCGCGGCGCAAAGATCGACGAGCCAGATCTTGATGCCGCGGTCGCGTTGGAACTCCTAGAGCTTGCTCGCGTGGCCGCCCATACGAAAGAGCGCCGCTTCGCGCCACTGGCTTCATACACGGCCGGCGTCGCGGCCGAGCGCCTGCGATCGGCCAACGGCGCGGACTCCGCCGCGATCGCCGAATACATCCGCGAAGTGCGAGAGGAGCTCGAGCGGGAGCCGCCCATCTGATCTGCAGACGTGTGGCCCCGCGGCCCGGCGGGTCCTGTCCCGGGGTCGGGGCCGCGCGCTCGCCTACCGGTCCGCTCCGCCGCTGCGTGTTCGCGGTCCGCCGTGGCGCGGCCGGCATGACGGCTCGCGCGCAACCCGCTCCCCCGTGCCACCCGCCGTGCCGCAGAACCCCGCCGCACCCTAGCCCAGAGCGGCTCGCAATGCCGCACCCGCATCGTCGAGCGCCTCGCGCGCCTCGGGTAATAGATCAGGGTACGCCATGAATCCGTGGAACATGCCTGGATAGCGCTTGGCGCTCGCGGCGATGCCAAGCTCGCGCAGCTTGGACGCGTAGAGCTCGCCGTCGTCGCGAAGCGGATCGCATTCCGCGGTGATCACGAATGCCGGCGGCATGTCGCGAAGGTCGGCGCGGGCGACCGAGGCGTAGGGATGGTCGGCGTCCTCGATCTTGGCTAGGTAGTGCGATGCGTACCACTCCATGTCCGCTTTCGTGAGCCCATAGCCCACGGCGAAGTCAGCGTGTGATCGCGCGCCATAACGAAGGTCCGCGACCGGCACGACGAGGAGGTGGAAGGCAACGGCGGGACCGCCACGATCGCGAGCCATTAACGCGGCCGCGACGGCGAGATTGCCGCCGGCACTGGACCCGCCGCTGGCGATCCTCGCCGGATCGATGCCGAGGTCCGCAGCCTGTCTTGCCACCCAGCTCACGGACGCGTACGCATCTTCCACCGGACCCGGGAACTTCGTTTCGGGCGCGAGCCGGTAGCCGATCGAGATGACCACGCAGCCACCGTGGTTCGCGAGGGCCCGGCACGCTCCGTCGGCGCCACCAAGACTCCCGATCACCCAACCCCCGCCGTGGAAGTACACCAGCGCGGATGTGGTCGACTCCGTCGGCCGGTAGATGCGGATGGCGAGCGCGCCGCCGGGACCGGGAATCTTCCGCTCGATGACCGAGCCGACGGGTTCGGGTGCCGCGCTCAGCAGGGTCGGAAGGCTTCGCACTTCCTCTGGGGTCAGGGTCGAGTACGCGGGTCGGTCGGAGATCTTTTCGATCAGCGCGCGCGCCGCCGGCGTGAGCCGGTCCTGAGCTATGGTCACCGCGCGATCCGCTCGGGCGCCGCATACACGTTGAAGCGGTCATCCCGGAGGAAGCCAATGAGGGTCATCCCGAAGCGCTCCGCGGTCGCGACCGCGAGACTCGACGGGGCACCGACCGCGGCGAGGATCGGGATCCCAGCGGCGACGGCCTTCTGGACCACTTCATAGCCGGCCCGGCCGCTTACCGCGAGCAGCGACCGGCGCAGCGGCAGCCTTCCCTCGATGAGCTCACGGCCGACGACCTTGTCGACGGCGTTGTGCCGCCCCACATCCTCGCGAAGGATCTCGAGCCGGCCGGAGGTATCGAAGAGCCCCGCCGCGTGAAGCCCGCCGGTCGATTCGAAGAGGCGCTGCTGCTCGCGGAGCCGACCCGCCAGCGGCGGCAGCACACCCGGATCGATCACCGGACCGGAGGCGAGCGGGGCGAAATCGAGAGCGAGTGACTCCAGTGTGGTGGCGCCACAGACCCCGCAAGCCGAGCTCGCGAGAAACGAGCGTTCGGGGCGTCGCCCGGCTCCGCCACGAACCTGGACGTCGACCTGATTCGATTCGACCAGGTCCGAGAACAGCGCGAACGGGGGCCGGGGGGCAGCGCCCCCCGATTCGTCGTGCGCCTCGGCGCTGATGCGCACCTGCGCGATGTCGTCGATCGATCGGATGACGCGCTCCGCGAGCAGGAGGCCGAGCGCGAGCTCGAGGTCGTTGCCCGGGGTGCGCATCACGACCGACAGCGGCACCCCGTCCAGCGACAGTTGGAGCGGCTCTTCGGCCGCGACCTGATCGCGTTCGTCGCGCCAATCCCCGGTGCGCCAGCGCGCGATCTGGACGGGAGGAGCCTGCGGCCTTGTCACCGAAGCGCGATCCTCATTGCGACTCGATGCTAGGTGGTCGCTAGCATCCGACCGGTGAAGGTCGGAGTCGCGCTCGCGCTCGACCGCGATGCGGGTGAGCTCTTCGCGGATGCCCGCGCGCTCGAGGGTGCCGGTGCCGATTCGTTCTGCGCGGCCTCGACCGACGGTCAGCTCGTGCTGCTGGCGGCGATCGCTGCGGTGACCTGGCGCTCGCGGGTCATGGTCGTCGACGTCGAGCCCGGACCGGCGATCGACGCACTTGTGCGCGTGGCGCGCGGGCGTGTCGGGATGGCGTCGACGGTCGCCCCTGGCGACGAGCTCAAGGTCTCCGCCGGCGATCAGCCCGAGGAACGCTGGATCCGTGTGCCGTTCCCGGAGGGGCGCGTCGGCTGGAACGAGCTGCGGGCGAAGGCCGAGGCCGAAGGGGTCGCCGGGATCATCCTGCCCAACGATCCGCGCTTGCTTGACCTGCTGCGCAATCCTGACGTCACCGACGATCGCTCGGACCTCAAGCTCGCATTCGGTTAACGGTTGCGCTCGCTGATGTCGCTCGGCATCGGCTTCGGCGGGTGCCTGATGCTGCTGGGTCTGCTCTCCGCCTGCACGATCGTTCTCATCCCGGTCGGAATTCATCTGATATGGGTCGGCTTTCTGGTCGCGGGCACCTTCTGGCTCGCGCGGGAGATGCTTCGCTAGCGAGGCGACCGAGCGTGCCGACGCTCGCGGGGACGCTGGTACAGCGAATGCGGCGGGCATTAAAAAAACAGGAGCGTTCGAGATGCAGGCTGTTCGCAGACGCGACGCGACAGTTCTCCACCATGCCCCCGCGCGTGAGACGAACGCAGTCGCTCCCGTCACGCGCAACCCGGCCTACCAGGCCTTTCTGATCCTTCGGAGCGGCTTCACGGTCGCGCCCATCCTTTTCGGCCTCGACAAGTTCACGGCGCTGCTGACCGACTGGACGAAGTACCTCGCGCCGGTCTTTCCACAAACGATCGGCGTGTCTCCGGCGGTATTCATGAAGGGCGTCGGCGTCATCGAGATCGTCGCCGGTCTGCTCGTCGCGATCGTTCCACGGTTCGCGGCCTATGTCGTCGCGGCCTGGTTGCTCCTCATCATCGTCAACCTGCTCATCCTCGGCCAGTACTTCGATGTCGCGCTCCGGGACTTCGGTCTGATGGTGGGCGCGATCGCACTCGCACGTCTCGCGCAGGGCGTTCACGACTGGAAGGCGCGTTCCTGAACCCGCGCACTTTCAGGCGGCGCGGCGCAACGTGCGACGCACATGCCACGAGTCCGCATCGGGCGCGATGAAGAGCGTCAGCATGATGCCGTAGTACGGCAGGTGCCCGATGAGCTCGGGCATCCCGAACACGACCAGCGTGATCGTGAAGAGCCCGAAGCCGATGGCCATGACCGGACGGGTGATCTGCCCCGAGATGATCACCGCGCCGATGGCGAGCTCGGCGAGGCCGGCCAGCCAAATGAAGACGGGGTCGGCGACGCCGAGCGGGCGGAGGACGTTCAGAAACGGCAGCTGATCCAGAAGTGCCTGCGATAGGTCAGGGTTGAGGAGCTTCTCGGTGAGCGCGTTGTACGCGATGCCGAAGCCCATCGCGACGCGGAGCAGGTTGAACGCGGCTGCGGGCGCGTGCTCGTGGGCAAGCGCGCCGTGCGCGCTACGTCGTGCGTCGAGTGAGATCGATCCTGGTCCGGCGATGTAGAGGAATATCGCGATTCCCAGGATCGCGACCTGCTCGAGGATGCTCTCGAAGCTGAACGGCGCCATCGCGATGACCCCGAGCAAGGCCAGCAGCATCGCGGCAAAACGCGTGAAGAGGCCGGCGAAGATGAGCAGACCGCAGAGGACCTCGATGACGAGGAGGGCGTAGCCGCCCGGCCCGTGCTCGACCGGCAACGAGGGCACGAAGAGCCAACCCGGTACGGCCGCGGCGATGAGAGATATCCCGAGGAAGACTCGCAGCATCAACGGACCGGTCCGCGCGAAGCGTTCGAGGGCGCGGACGGCGCGCGGCTCCGGCACGTTCCTTTGCCACAGGTACGCGATGCCGACGGCCGCGAGCGCGATGAGGAGCGCCAGGAGCACCGGCCAGCTGAGCAGGAGGTCGTAACGGGTCGGGTGCGCGCGTGGGTCGATGAACCACTTCACGTGCGCCAGGATCCCGAGGGACATTGGTCTCGCCCTGGCAGCCCGCGTGCCGCGCTAGCGGTAGACGGAGGGAGCGTGTCGCCAGCGCGCGAAGCTCGCGGGGTCGTGGCTGGTGAAGACGCGATCGAGGTCGCCCTCGACGAGCGAGCGGATGAGCGCCATGGACTCCTTCGCTGCCGCCTCGTCGGGCTGCTTGATCTCGCCGCGCTCGAGGTTGAGGCGCGTGAACGCGGCGTCGCCGCAGAGCACCACGCGTCCGGTCTCGGCGAGGTCGACAACGAGCGATTGATGGCCGGGCGCGTGCCCGGGCGTCGGGACCACCTCAAGCCCGGGCGCGACACGCGCGCGGCCCGCGACGGGCAGATAGGAGAGCTCGGGGATGTCCCAGTACACACCCGGGAAGTTCGGCTTTCCTTTGGCGAACGCTAGATGGTCGCCCTGCACGACGAAGGTCGCCTTCGGGAATGCACCGTTGTTCCCGGCGTGATCGAAATGAAGATGGCTGTTCACGACGATAGCGATGTCGTCCGGCCGAATGCCGATCTCGGACAGGCGGCTCACGATCGAATCCTCTTTCGCCATGACGACCTTGAGATTCCCCGGTCCGAACGTGGCGTCGGGACGCTCGACGTGCACGGGATGAAGCCCGGTGTCGAAGAGCACGTTTCCCTCGGTCGTCCGGATGAGCGCGGACCAGACCGGGTGGAATGACACCTCGGTGCTGGCGCCGGGGAGGAATGCGGACGGTGCGATATCGACGCCACCGGTGCGGAAGATCGTCATCTCGATCACGTCGGTGACGGTACTCCGAGCCGACCAGTAGTCTCCCGAGGCGGTGCGCGCGGCGCGAAACGCCCACTGGATCCAGGGCGAGCTTCCCGACCTGATCCTCGGAGGACAGGACGGGCTCGTCAACGTCCTCGGCCTCGTCCTAGGTCTCGTGGCGGCGACGGACAGCGGTCGGATCGTGATCGTTGGGGCGCTCGCGGCCCTCCTCGCCGAATCGATCTCGATGGGCGCGGTCGCGTACACGTCGCGCGTCGCCGAGCGCGACTACTACGAGGCGCAGCGCGACCGTCAGCGGCGCGAGATCGACGAGCGCCCCGACGAGAAGCGGGCCGAGCTTCGCACCGCGGTCGCGAAGCTCATCGGTGACGACATCGCGGACCACGCCGTCGCGTCCATCACAAAGGACCGCGACCGCTGGGCCGAGGCGCTCATGCATGTCGCGCTCGACGTCTCCGAGCCGCAGCGGACCGGCCTCACCCGGGCGAGCGTCGTCGGTGCGGCGACCGCCGTCGGCTCGTTCATCCCACTCCTGCCGTTCCTTCTGCTCCCGCCGGCCGCGGCCGCTGTCGGAGCCGTCTTCATCTCGGGTCTCGCCTTGTTCGGCGTGGGCGCCTACAAGGCGCGCACGCTGATCGGCGACTGGCGCCGCAGCGGCTTGGAGCTGACGCTGATCGGTCTGGGCGCGGCGTTCGCTGGCTACCTCATCGGCGTCGTGCTTCGCCCATGAGGTCAGTCGCGCAGCAACTCGTCCACCGCGGCATAGGGATCGAGCCGCCGGTCGGCAACCCGCGAGACGGCGGCATCGAGACGGGCGTCGCCGATCCGACCCTCCAGGCGTCGCAGGAGCGCCTCCCGCAGGAGCGTCAGGACCTCAGAGCGCGCGGCCTCGCGGCGCCGGCGCGTACGCTCACCGCTCTCTTCTGCCCAAGCACGATGCTTCGCGATGGCGTCGACCAGCTGCTCGATACCTTCGCCCGATCGTGCGGCGGTGCGGACGATCGGCGGCTTCCACGACGGGTCCTTCGCGAGCGAGAGCATCTGCGCGAGGTCGCGCACGGTCTCATCGGCGCCCGGCCGATCGGCCTTGTTCACGACGAGCACGTCCGCGATCTCGAGGACGCCGGCTTTGATCGCCTGGATGTCGTCGCCGAGCCCTGGCACGGTGACGAGGCACACGGTGTCGGCGACGCTCACGACGTCCACCTCCTCCTGGCCCACGCCGACGGTCTCGACGATCACGACCCCGTTGCCAAGGGCGTCCAGGACGTTCACCAGCCGCGCGGTCGCGCGTGCCAGGCCGCCCGCATGACCGCGGCTGGCCATCGACCGGATGAAGATCCCATCGTCGAGCGATCGCTCCTGCATCCGGATCCGGTCGCCGAGAATCGCGCCGCCGGTGAACGGGCTCGAGGGGTCGACGGCGACGATCGCGACGCGCATCTTAGTCTCGCGATACAGGCCCGCGAGCCTATTCACGAGCGTGGACTTGCCACCACCGGGCGGTCCGGTGATACCGACGACGTCGGCCTGCCCGGTCTTCGGGTACAGCGCCTTCAGCACCGCCGGCGCTGAGGGCTCGTCGTTCTCCACCGCCGACAGGAGGCGCGCGATCGAACGCTTGTCGCCGGAGCGTGCGCGGGCGATGAGGTCGTCTGTCGAGGTCGCCGCCATCAAGAGGCGCGAAGCAGATCGCGAGCGATCACGATCCGCTGCACCTCGCTTGTGCCCTCGCCGATCTCCATGAGGCGCACGTCTCGCAGGTGCCGCTCGACGGGGAAATCCCGCAGGTATCCGTATCCGCCCAGGACCTGCAGCGACGCGTCCGCGGCGCGTGTTCCAGCCTGGCTCGCGAAGAGCTTGGCCTTGGAGGCGGCATCGGTGAACGGACGTCCGGCGTCGGCGAACGCCGCGGCGCGGTGCACCAGGAGCCGCGCGGCGTCGAGCTCGGTCCGAGCTCGTGCGAGCTTCCACTGGATCATCTGGAACTCCGTGATGGCGCGGCCGAATTGCGTCCGTTCCTTCGCGTAGCGGATCGCGACCTCTAGCGATGCCCGCCCGAGACCGATCGCGAGAGCGCCAATACCGATCCGGCCGCGGTCGAGCACCTTCTTCACATCGTCGAATGCCTCGCCGTCGCGGCCGATGCGATCGCGCTCCGGCACTCGGCATCCCTGCAGCAGCAGCGGCGCGGTATCGGACGCGTGGAGGCCCATCTTCTCTTCCGGCTTGCCGGCCGCGAACCCGGGCGTGCCGCGCATCACGCCGAACGCCGTGAGCTTGCGTTCGCCGGCGCCGGCCATCACCACCGCGAAGCCGGCGACCGACGCGTTGGTGATGAACTGCTTCGTCCCGTCGAGCACGTAGCCATCGCCATCACGGCGCCCGCGGCTCTGCGCGTTCAGCGCGTCCGAACCCGATGCCGGCTCGGTCAACGCCCAGCATCCGAGATACTCGCCCCTGGCGAGCGGCGGCAGCCACCGCTCCTTCTGCTCGTCGCTTGCGGCGATGAGCAGGTGCCCGATGCACAGCGAGTTGTGTGCGGCGATCGTGAGACCGATCGAGCCGTCGCCCGCGCCGAACTCCTCCATCAGCATCGCGATCGTCACCGCGTCCAGGCCCGCGCCGCCGTACTCCTGTGGTACCGCGAGCCCGGTCAAGCCGAGCGCCGCGAGCTCGGGAAGGAGCTCCATCGGGAACTTGCCGGCTTCGTTCCACCGATCGGCATTGGGTACGATCCGCGACCGCACGAACGCGCGGATCGTGTCCCGGACGAGCAGCTGATCGTCGCGGTAGGCGAACTTCACTCAGCGCGCCGCGGTCGGCTGCCCCGGGTAGCCCCGGGCCTCCGGGATGTTCGGCGTGAGCTCGTCGACCATCTTCTGGTCCTCTTCGAGGACCCCGCGATCGACGTTGAACGCGGCCTGTCGTGTCTTTGTGATGCGGTCGCGCTGGTCGGCGGGAATCTGCACGAACGCCTTGATCCGCGCGGTCGTCAAACGCTTGCGTTCCTCGAGGTCCGTGATGCGCACGAGCTCGCGGAGCTGCGGCGTGAGCGCGCCCACGCGCGCGGTGTCGCTCGGGATCGCCGCGATCATCCCGAAGCGGCTCTTCCAGAAGTCGATCGCCTCCTGCTCGCTCTTGCCGTGTAGCGCCGCGAGTCCCGCGTCGATCGGTCGGTCGTCTTTCTTCGCCATCTTCGATCTCCCTTTGCTTTCGTTATGAGGGCACGCCACGCCTTCGTGGAACCGCTTCCTTGACGTATGTCGTGATCTCTTCGAGCGATGCGCCCGGTTGAAAGACGCGCTCCACCCCGACTTTGGCCAGACCGGCCACGTCGGCCTCCGGGATGATCCCACCGCCGAACAGCAGGACGTCGTCCATTCCTTTTTCCTTCATGAGCTCGGCGATCCGCGGAAAGATGTAGTTGTGGGCTCCGGACAGGAGCGATACGCCGATGGCATCGGCATCCTCCTGCAGCGCGGTCTCGACGACCTGTTCCGGCGTTTGATGCACGCCGGTGTAGATCACCTCCATGCCGGCGTCGCGCAGCGCGCGCGCCACGACCTTCACGCCGCGGTCGTGGCCGTCGAGACCGGCCTTCGCCATCACCACGCGGATCGGCCGTTTCAAATGTCGATGCCAAGCTCGGCGAAGTGGTCTTCCCAGTGGAGGTAGGTGCACCACGCGACGATGTCGAAGACTTTCTCGTTCGCGATGCGCTCGTCCGAAAGCGCAGCGATCGCCTCGCGCATCCGCCGGGCAGACGTGTCGAGCTCATCGAGCATCGCCTCCGCACCGACGAGGCGATGCGCCTCGACCGCGCGGTCGTTGAACTCCTGGATCGTGCCCGCGTTCCAGTCGGTGAACTCGTTCGCGGCGAGCTCGCGCACGGCTTCCTGCAACCACGCCGCCGCGTGCGCGCAGAGGTCCTTGTAGGTCCAGCCCGCGGGCGTCTTCTCGCCGAGTCCGCCGCGGCCGCGCTCGCGGATCCCGGCGCGGAAGCGCCGCCAGACGTCATCGAACCGCGCGAGGATCGCACGGGCGTCCTTGGGAAGCGCGGCGAGGAGCTCCCGCAGATGCTCCGGGAAGTGGCCGTACGTCTCGCCGCAGATGAGTCGAACGGCCATGAAATGGACGTCCTCGTCAGGCGGCAGCGCCTTGACCGCGTCGACGACCGCGCGGTATGCGGCATCGAGCCGCCGTACGACCTCCTCCTCAGCGCGCGACTCCCCCGCCTCGGCTTCGCGGCGGTTCTCAGCGTCGACGTCGGGCAGAGCCTCGGTACGTCTGCCTTGAAGCCGGACCGGCAGCTCCGGTCCGATCTTCTCGATCCAGTTCGCGACGTGGCCGAGCATCCCTTTGTACGTCCAACCTGAGGACGTTCTGCCTGAGAGAGGAATGAGCCCGACGCGGCCCACGGCATTCCGGAATGGGCGCCAGCCCTCGCGCATCTTCGCCAGCAGCTCGCCTGGCTTTCGCGGCACGGCGGCAAAGAGCTCTTCGTGATGCTCGGCGTAGTGCCCGTAGCTGTTGCCGGCGACGACGGTGATCACCCAGTCGTCGTTGGCGTGGAGCTGTCCGGGCGTGAGCTTCTCGACCTCGGCCACGAGGGCACGGTGTGCCTCGTCGAGCTCGCGCAGGACGTCGCCGCCATCGCGGCTCCGCGTTCGCTCGACGACCGCCGCATTGAAGGGGTCGGTGTCGTCGACGCCCGCCATCCCTTCGCCGCTTTCGCGGAAGACCGCGAGCCGCGTTGCGGTGCGCTCCTCCCACGCGGCCGCGTGCGCCGCGAGATCCTTGTACGTCCACCCTGTCGACGTCGTCTGCTCGAGCGCCGCGAGGCCGAGCGAAAGCAGACCGAGACGGAACGGCAGCCAGTTCGTCTGTATGAGACGGACGAGGTCCGCGGCGTTGCGAACGGCCGCACCTATGTCGGCGAAGTGATCGGGATAGTGGTTCGTCGTGTTCCACTCGACGACGTCGAACGCGAGCGGTGGCGCGTCATCCGATAGCTGGCGAACGGTCTCGAGAACGCGCTCGTGCGCCGCGGACCAGCGCGCGAAGAGCTCGTCGGTGCTCTTACCCCGCGACTCGGCGGCGACCCGAGCGTTGAACGAGTCGATCTCGTCGTAGAGCTTCGGATCCTCGCCCCGGGACAGCACACCAGCGACACGCGGGGGCACGGTCTCCTCCCACGCCGCGAGATGCAGCAGGTTCTCGTTCAACGACCACCCGGTCGAGAGCTTCTCGCCGAAGCGCTCGCGCGGAAGGGCCTCGAGGGAAGAGCGCAGAGCGCGATAGCCCTGCGCGATCCGGCGAAGCAGCGCCTCTTTAGAAGTACCCGGGGTCGTGGTAGACGCCATACACATCCTTCAGCACCGCCACCTGCTCGCCGACGCTCGCGTAGGCGCGCGCACACTCGAGGAAGCGCGGCATGAGCTCGTCGCCAGTCTTCGCTGCCTCGCGCAGCTCGTCGAGCGCGCGCTTCCAACGCGCCTTGTCCCTGGTGCGCCGCGTCTCGGCGAGGCGTTCGACCTGCTTTCGCTCGACCTCCGGATCGATCGCGAGCGTCGGGATCGGTGGTTCCCGTTCGGTGGCGTACTTGTTGATGCCAACGATCACCTTTTCGCCTTCGTCGACCTGCTGCTGGAAGTGGAAGGCCGATTCGATGATCTCGCGCTGCGGGTAGCCGCGCTCGACCGCCTCGACCATGCCGCCGAACTTCTCGATCTCGGCGAGGTAGCGCGCGAAGCCTTCCTCCATCCGCTGGGTGAGGTGCTCGAGGTAATAGCTGCCTGCGAGCGGATCGATGGTGTCCGCGACGCCCGATTCGTGGGCGATCACCTGCTGCGTGCGTAGCGCCAGCGTGACGGCTTCCTTCGTCGGGAGCGCGTACGTCTCGTCGAGCGAGTTGGTGTGGAGCGATTGCGTCCCGCCGAGGACCGCGGCGAGCGCCTGCAGCGTCACCCGTACGACGTTGTTGTACGGCTGCTGCGCCGTGAGCGAGACGCCGGCGGTCTGCGCGTGCGTCCGGAGCAAAAGGGCACGCTCGTTGCGCGGGTGATAACGCCGCTCGATCTCGCGGGCCCAGATCCGGCGCGCGGCGCGGAACTTGGCGATCTCCTCGAAGAAATCGCTGTGGACGTCGAAGAAGAACGAGAGATGCGGGACGAAATCGTCCACGTCGAGACCGGCTTCGACTCCCCACTTCACGTACTCGAGCCCGTCGATGAGCGTGAACGCGAGCTCCTGCAGCGCGGTCGCGCCAGCCTCGCGGATGTGATAGCCGGAGATCGAGATCGTGTTCCAGCGCGGAACCTCGCGCGACCCGTAGCGGAACGTGTCGACGACGACCGCCATCGCCGGCTTCACCGGCACGATCCATTCGCGCTGCGCGATGTACTCCTTGAGGCAGTCGTTCTGGATCGTGCCCCCGAGCCGGTCAAGTGGGATGCCCCGCTTCTCGGCGTTGGCGAGGTACATCGCCCAGACGATCGACGCGGGCCCGTTGATCGTCATAGAGGTCGTGACCTGATCCAGGGGGATACGGTCGAAGAGGATCTCCATGTCGCGCAGCGAGTCGACGGCGACGCCCTCCCGGCCGACCTCGCCGCGCGAGAGTGGATCGTCCGAGTCGCGGCCCATGAGCGTCGGCATGTCGAAGGCGACCGAAAGTCCGGTCACGCCTTGCGTCATCAGGTAATGGAACCGCTCGTTCGAATCCTCCGCCGAGCCGAATCCCGCGAACTGCCGCATCGTCCAGAGGCGCCCGCGGTGCATCGAGGGCTGGACGCCGCGGGTGTACGGGAATTCGCCCGGGAAACCGAGATCGCGGTCGGGATCGAATCCCTCGAGGTCGTCCGCGGTGTAGAGCGGATCGACCGGATCGTCCGAGAGCGTCGAGAAGCGCGACTTTCGCTCGGGGCGCCGCTTCACCGCGGGGCCGTATACCTCGTCGAGCCAGCGTTGCTTCGCGGTCTTGGTCTTTTGAATCGTCATGCGGCCAGCAGCGAGCGCGCGATCACCAGACGCTGGATCTCGCTCGTCCCTTCGTAGATCGTCGTCGCTCGGCCGTCACGCGCGTAACGCTCGACCGCGTAATCGCGCATGTAGCCGTTGCCGCCGAGTGTCTGCACCGCGGCGTGCGTCGCCTTCTGCGCCATCTCGCTCGCGAAGAGCTTGGCCATCGACGCTTCACGTGTGAACGGCCGGCCACGGTCCTTGAGCCACGCCGCGCGAAGCGCGAGCATCCGCGCGGCCGCGAGGCGCGCCTCGAGCTCGGCCAGCGGGAAGCGCACGCCGTCGAACTCGCCGATGGCGCGCCCGAACTGCTTGCGGTCCCTCGCGTACGCGCGCGCGACCGACAGCGCGGCTCGGGCGATGCCCACGGCCTGCGCGGCGATGCCGATCCGCCCTCCGTCGAGGCCGGCAAGCGCCATCGCGAATCCCTTGCCCTCTTCGCCGAGCACCGCGCCGGCGCCGACGCGCGCGCCGTCGAGCACGAGGGCGCTCGTGTCCGAGGCATGCAGCCCGAGCTTGCGCTCGTGCGGACCGACCGATACGCCCTGCGCGTCGAGCGGGACGACGAACGCCGTGATGCCAGCGTGGGCAGGGGAAGGGGCCCCTGGGCGCGAAGCGACGACTCGGTCTGCCTCGCCGACGCGCGCGAACACGATCGCGAACGGCGCGTAGCGCGCGTTGGTGATGAACTGCTTCCGGCCGTCGATGCGCCAGCCTTCTCCGTCCCGACGGGCCGTCGTGCGGAGAGCTGCCGCATCGCTGCCCGATGTCGGCTCGGTCAGCGCGAATGCGCCGAGGCCGATCCCGTCCAGGAGGCGCGGCAGCAGCTGCGCTCGCTGCTCGGCTGTTCCGTGGCGCACGATCGTCCCCGCGACGATGCCGCTGTTGACCGCGACGCCGACCGAGAGCGACGGCCAGGCCGCGGCAAGCTCCTCGAGCACGAGGGCGAACGCCACGCTGGATGCGCCGAGGCCGCCATCGCGTTCGGGGATCGTCATGCCCAGGACCCCGAGTCGGCCGAGATCGGCGATGACCCCGCGCGGGATCGCGCCCGCCTTTTCGGCTTCCGCGATCACTGGCGTGAGCCCTCGGGCCCAGTCCGCGACCGCGTCCGCGAGATCGCGCTCGGTCCCAGCGGCGAAGGGCCTCACGATGACCGAGCCTTCCTCACTGCCTCGGTGAAAGCGGGCACGAACTCGAAGACGTCGGCGACGACCCCGTAATCCGCGACCTTGAAGATGTCGGCATCAGGATCTTTGTTCACCGCGACGATGACCTTGCTCGACGTCATCCCGGCAAGATGCTGGATGGCGCCCGAGATGCCGAGCGCGACATAGAGGTCGGGAGTCACCGTCTTGCCGGTCTGCCCGACCTGCTCCTCATTCGGCCGCCAGCCCGCGTCGGTGACCGCGCGCGATGCGCCGACCGCGCCGCCCAGCGCGTCTGCCAGGTCTTCCACCAAATGCCAGTTCTCGGGACCCTTGAGTCCCCGCCCGCCAGAAACGATCACGCGTGCCTCCGCCAGGGACACACGCTTGCCGCTCGATGCGACCGGCGCGAACTTCACAAACTCGAGCTTTTCCGCGGACGTGTCGGCCTCGAGCTTCACGACATCCGGCGATGCGGCGCTCTCGGCGAGCGGGATGGCCCCTGGCCGCACCGTGATTACCGCCGGCATTTGGACGCGCACCTTGGCGCGCACCTTTCCGGCATACATCGGCCGCCCTACCTCGAGTGTGTTGCCCGATACGGCGAGCGCGGTGACGTCGGCGGCGTACGCACGGCCCAGGCGTGCCGCGAGACGAGCGCCCAGATCGCGGCCGTTGAGGGTCGCGCCAAGCATCACGAGATCGGGCTTCTCCGCCTCGACCTTCTTCGCAAGAGCACTCACGAACGGAAGCGGGGAATATCGGTCGCCCGCGATCTCGAGGATCGTCGCCTCGCCGAGCGCCTTCGCCTTCGCGGCGAGCTCGAGGCTCACGCGCCGCAGACCGCCATCCCTACGCTCCGCGACGACGAGGATCTTCACAGGACCTTCGCCTCGTCTCGCAGCAAGGTCGCGAGCTGCTGAGCGGTCTGCTTGGCGTCGCCGTCCTTCAGGATCTTGCCGGCGCCGCGCGCTGGTGGCGGCTCCATCGCGACGATCTCCAGCGCAGGAGCGGACGAATCGACGTTTAGCGACGCGAAAGCGCGCTCGGGGATCTCCTTCTTCTTCGCCTTCATGATCCCGGGCAGGCTCGGATAGCGCGGCTCCTTCTCGCTCTTGTGCACGGTCGCGAGCGCGGGAAGCTTGGCCTTCCAGACTTCGTGCCCGCCTTCGACCTCACGCCAGAGCTCGGCGGCACCGTCGGCAGGGACGATCTTTGTGATCGTCGCGACGTGCGCCCAACCGAGGACCTCCGCGAGCGCAGGACCGATGAAGCCCTGGTCGTCGTCCGATGCCTGCTTGCCGCACAGCACGAGATCAGGCTTCGCTTCTTCGACGACCTTGGCGAGGGCACGCGCCACCGCGAGCGGCGCGACCGTCTCCTCCGCGACGACGAGCGAGGCTTCGTCGCAGCCCATCGCCAGCGCCTGGCGCAGCGCATCGCGTGACCGCGCCGGACCGACGGTGACGACGGCGACGACTGTCGAGGCATCGGCGTCCTTCCGCTCGAGCGCCATCTCGATCGCATACTCGTCGTACGGCGAGATCGACCAGGTGACGCCCTCGGTCTTGATCGACTTACCGTCGGCCGCGACCGAAACACGCACCGTCGAGTCGGGCACCTGCTTGAGCGGGATAAGGATCTTCACGACCGATTGCCGTCCTTCAGGTCCACTAGCTCTCGAGCCTCCCCGCGACGAGCTCCAGAACGTCCACCGGGCGGATCTGCTCCTGCACGCCCTTTGCCCCGACGCCCTCCTCGAGCATGATCAAACAAAACGGGCAGCCGCTCGCGACCTTGGTGGCACCGCTGTTCGTTGCGAGAAGCTGGTCGATCCGACGGTGATTCACGCGCTGCCCGACCTTCTCCTCCATCCACATGCGCCCACCGCCGGCGCCGCAGCAGAATCCGCGCTCGCGGTGGTAGGGCTCGATCTCCACGCGCTGCACGCCGGGCACCGCGTCGAGCACGGCGCGCGGCGCGTCGTAGACCCCGTTGTGCCGCCCGAGGTAGCAGGGATCGTGGTACGCGACGGCCTCGGCCATCCCGCGCCCGACCTTGAGCTTGCCCTCCGCGATGAGCCTGTCGACGAGCTGCAGCGCATGGACGACCTCGTACGAGCCGCCCAGCTGCGGGTACTCGTTGGCGATGGTGTTGAAACAGTGAGGGCAGCTCGCGATGACCTTGCGGACGCCGTACTTCTTGAATGTCTCGATGTTCTGCTGCGCCTGTACTTGCCAGAGGTATTCATTCCCGATACGCCGAGCCGGATCGCCGTTGCAAGTCTCCTCCGTGCCGAGGATCGCGAACGAGACGCCGGCCGCACGCAGGACCTGCACGAGCGCGCGCGCGACCTTCTGGTTGCGCCGGTCGACGGACGCCGCGCAGCCGACGAAGTACAGCCATTCGGCGTCGGGCTTCTCCGTGTACGTCGGCACGCCGAGCTCCTTCGCCCAATCGCCCCTTGTTTCTCGAGGCTCGCCCCAGGGATTGCCGGCGCGCTCGATGTTCGTCATCGCGCGCTGCGCCTCGGGCGGCGCCGCGCCTTCCATGAGCGCGAGGTAGCGGCGCATATCGACGATCTTGTCGATGTGCTCGATCGTCACCGGACACGCCTCGACGCATGCCGCGCAGGTCGTGCAGGCCCAGAGCTCTTCCGGCTTCGTCTCGCTGAAATGCGCGGGCGAGGGGATCTCGCCCTGGGCCTCGGCGAGGAGCTTGGGGCCGTCGCGCAGCAGCTGGTCGCGGACGTCGAGAACGATGCGCTGCGGATCGAGCGGCTTGCCGGTCGCGAGCGCGGGGCAGTTGTCAGAGCAGCGGCCGCATTCCGTGCAGGTGTAGCCATCGAGCAGCTGCTTCCAGCTCAGGTCCCGGAGCGAGGCCGCGCCGAAGGTCTCCTGGTTCTCGATGTCCTCGATGAGCGACAGCTGGCCGCGCGGGGTCTGCTTGCGGAAGAAGACGTTCGGCAGCGTGGTGACGATGTGGAGGTGCTTCGACTGCGGCAGGTACGCTGCGAACGCCAGCACGGTTACGACGTGCGTCCACCACGCGACCGGGAACACGATGCCGGCAGCGTCGTGCGAAAAGATCGACCCGAGGAGCGCGCCCGCGATCGGCGGCGCGGTGTAGCCCTTCTCGAGAAGGCCGGCCGACTTGCCGGCTCCCTCGAACACGAGGAGCGTCACCATGAGGAGTCCGATCAGACCGAGGATCACGTATCCGTCGCGCGCGACATGCATACGAGGCGGCGGGAAGTACGCGCGACGGGCCGCCGCGACCGCGATCGACGCGAGGACCAGCACGGCGAAGATGTCGATCGTCCACGCGAAGAGCGCGCTGCCGATCCCGGGGACGTGGAAGCCGACGATCCCGTCGATGAGGAGATCGATCGTCCCGATCGTGATGATGAGGAAGCCCCAGAAGATGAAGGCGTGCGCGATACCGCGCACGTAGTACGGGCGCTTCAGCAGCTTGCGCTGTCCGAGATACACGACGAGCTCGTCGCGCAGGCGCCGCCACGGATGGTCGATACGCGCCTCGTCGCGGCCGAGGCGCATGTAGCGATAGAGACGCCAGGCTCGCCAGAAGAACGCGCCGAACCCGAGGATCGCGAGCGCCAGGAGGATCGCGCCTCCCGGGACGAACGGTCCTGTCGGCGCGGTCATTCCTTGAGGATCTCTTCGGCGATGACGAGCTTCATGATCTCGCTCGTGCCTTCGTAGATCTCGGTGATCTTCGCGTCGCGGTAGTGGCGCTCGGCGGGAAAGTCCTTGAGATATCCGTAGCCGCCGAAGATCTGGACGCAGTCACGCGCCGCGCGTACCGCAACGTCGCTGGCGAACAGCTTCGCTTCGGCGGCAGCGAGGATGTGATCCTCGCCGGCGTCCTTCGCCGCCGCGGCCCGCCAGGTGAGAAGGCGCGCCGCATCGATCTCGGTAGCCATATCCGCGAGCATCCACTGGATCGCCTGGAAGTCCGCGATCCGCTTGCCGAAGGCTTCGCGCTGCTTCGCGTATGCGAGCGAATCCTCGAGGCACGCGCGCGCGATGCCGACGGCCTGCGCGGCGATCGAGATGCGCCCACCGTCGAGCGTCGAGAGTGCGATGCGAAGACCCTCCCCGACCTCTCCAAGCAGGTTCGCAGCGGGCACGCGGCAATCTTGGAAGACGAGCTGTGCGGTATCCGAGCCGCGGATCCCGAGCTTTTTCTCGAGCTTCCCGACGCTGAACCCCGGCGTCTTCGTCTCCACGATGAACGCGGCGATGCCCTTGTGCCTCTCGGTCGGATCAGTTTGCGCGAAGACGATCGCCACATCAGCGATCGATCCGTTGGTGATGAAGTTCTTGGTGCCATTGAGGACCCACGAGTCACCCTGACGCGTCGCGCCCGTGCGCATCGCTGCCGCATCGCTGCCTGACGCCGGCTCCGAGAGCGCGAAGCAGCCGATGCGCTCGCCGCTCGCAAGGGCTGGCAGATAGCGCGCCTTCTGCTCGTCCGAGCCGTGATGGAGGATCGGATCGACCGCGAGCGACACGTGCGAGCAGAGCGCGACGCCGGTCGACGCGCAGGCCCGGTTGATCTCTTCGACGATGAGCGTGTACGAGAGGACATCGAGACCGGCGCCGCCGTATTGCTCAGGGACATACGCACCCATGAATCCGAGCGCCCCCATCTCGGCGATGAGCTCGCGGGGGATCTTGGCTTGCTCGTCGATCTCGGCCGCGCGGGGGAGGACCTTCTCCGCGGCGAAGTCGTGCGCCGTCTTGCGCGCGAGCTCCTGCTCTTCGGTGAGCGTAAGGTCGAATCCGGTCTGGGTCGCGGTCATCGCCACTGGCGAACTCCGAACACTCGTCCGTCGGGATCGCGAGCCAGAAAATATCCGTCGCGCAGGTCTCCGATCGTCGCGCCGCGCGTTCGGGCACGCTCGAAGGTGCCCGCGAGATCGGACACGTGGAACCAGGGAACGAAGCCTTCGCCCTCGGACCCATCTTCGCGGTCGTGGACCGTGAGCTGCGCGCCGCCGTCCTGCTCGAACCAGACCGAATCCTCGTGGGCCGGTCCGCGCGTGAGGCCGAGGACGTCCTCGAAGAAGCGCGCGACCTCCTCGCGCTTCTTGCTGAAGGCGAACACGTTGGTCAACGCCGTGGCCGCCGGCATCTAGAAGAGCTCCACTGCCAGAGCGACAGCTTCGCCGCCGCCGAGGCACAGGGACGCAACACCGCGGCGCTTTCCGCGCGCTCGCAAGGCGTAGAGCAAGGTCACGAGGAGTCGCGCGCCTGAGGCGCCGATCGGATGGCCGAGCGCGACCGCGCCCCCGTTGACGTTGAACTTCTCCTCTGGGATGTCGAGCTCGCGCCGTACGCACTCGATGCCGCTGAAGGCCTCGTTGACCTCGAAGAGATCGACGTCCGCGAGCCGCCAACCGGCTCTTTGGAGGCAGCGCTCGATCGCGCCCTTCGGCGCCGCCAGGAAACGCTCCGGCTCGTGCGCGAACTGCCCCTGCGCGACGATGCGCGCGAGCGGCGTGGCCCGAAGCTCGTGAGCGCGCTCCTCGGACGCAACGACGACCGCGGCGCCGCCGTCATTCAGTTTCGATGCGTTGCCCGCGGTGATCGTGCCGCGGGCCTTGAACGCGGGTTGTAATTTCGCAAGCGACTCGAGGCTCGTCTCCCGCGGGGTCTCGTCCTTGCTCACCACCGTGACCGCGCCCTTGCGGCCCGGAACCTCGACTGGGACCACCTCCGCGTCGAACGCGCCGTCGCGCTGCGCGCGGAGCGCCTTCTCGTACGACCCGAGCGCGAAGCGGTCCTGATCCTCGCGCGACAAGCCGCACTGCTGTGCCACGAGCTCGCCGCCAAGGCCCATGTGCCCGTGGCCATATGCGTCCATGAGCCCATCGGTGAGATTCGCGTCCTCCATCGAGTGCTCGCCGAGGACCAGACCGGTGCGCACGCCGCGCACGAGGTAGGGCGCGTTCGACATCGACTCCATGCCACCCGCGACCACGACTCGCGCCTCGCCCGCGGCGATCTGCGTCGCCGCGAGCATCACCGCCTTGAGTCCGGACCCGCAGACCTTGTTCACCGTGGTGCACGGGACGCTGTTCGGGATGCCGGCGCCGAGCGACGCTTGGCGCGCGGGCGCCTGGCCGACGCCGGCCTGGACCACGTTACCCATGAAGACCTCGTCGACGTCGTCGGGCCGCACACCGGCACGCTCGAGCGCGCAACGGATGGCGATCGCGCCGAGCTTCGGCGCGGGCACCGGCGCGAGACCGCCGAGGAACGCGCCGATCGGCGTGCGCGAGGCGCCGAGGATCACCGAGGTCATTTGGACTCCGCCAGACGTCTCATCACGTGTGTGCGATACGAGCGGATCTCGTCGCGCAGCGCGGTGAGCTCGGCGAGGCGCTCGCTCACCGTGGTGAGGTGCGCATCGAGGAGCTCGACGAGGCGCGGCAGGACTTTCGCGTTGGTGCGATGCCGGCCGTAGAGGGTCTCGAGCTCCTGCATCTCGGCGAGCGTGAGACCGAGCACCTTGAGCTTCTGGATGAACTTGAGCCGGCGGACGTCGTCGTCGGTGTAGACGCGCTGGCCGCCATCGAGCCGCTTCACCGACTCGAGGAGACCGCGCTCTTCGTAGTAGCGGATCGTGCGCTCGGTCAGGCCGACCTTCGCCGAAAGCTCCCCGATCCGATAGGTCCCCGGCGCCGCCGTCGCCATGACCGCCAGTTTACGTCAACTGGCAGCTAGAAGTGGCGGCGGATCGCCCGGCGACGTCGTCGAGCCGGCTCCTGGGCGCTAGGTCTCGGTAGCGCTGGATCGTTCAACTGGCCAGCTCGCGCAGGGCGATGGCGAGCGCCTCGGCGCCAACCGCCGCGTCGTCGATCGACGCGAATTCGCGCGGCGTGTGCGAGCCGCCGGTGGACCGCACGAACAGCATGCCGGTCGGCACGCCGGCGAGAGCCGGATTCTGCGCGTCGTGGCCCGCGCCGCTGGTGAGCTCGGGCGCGTCCACGCCGACGCTCTTCGCCGCTCGCTTGAGCACGCCGCGGATCCGTTCATCGAGCGTCGTTGCCGACACTCGCGCGAGCTCGTCGATCGACGCGCTCACCCCTCGCGCGTGCGTGACGCGCTCGACCGCGGCAAGCGTGTCATGTACCAGTGAGTCAAGTCCATGCGCCGTGCGGAGATCGAGCGAGAAGACGCACTCGCCCGGAACGACGTTCTTAGCGCCGGGCCGCACCGCGATCTCGCCCACGGTACCGACGGCATCGGCTCGTGACCGCGCGATCCGTTCGACCTCGAGCACGATCTCGGCCGCGGCCGCGAGCGCATCGGCGCGGGCGGTCATGACGGTGGCCCCGGCGTGGTCGGCGCGCCCGCGCACCGTCACGCGCGCGTGGTAGATGCCGACGATCGCGTCGACCACCCCTAGCGCGAGCCCAGCCTGGTCGAGCCGCGGGCCTTGCTCGATGTGCAGCTCGCAGTACGCCACGAATTCCTTGGGTCCACGCCGCGCAAGCGCCGGGTCCCCGTGCTCGCCGAGCGCCCGAAGGGCGTCGGCGATGGAGGTGCCCGCCCTGTCGTGACGCTCGGCGACGTTCGCGGCGAGCCGCCCGAAAGCGGCGGTCGATCCAAAGAGGCCCACGCCGAAACGCGCGCCCTCCTCGTCCGCCCAGGCCACGACCTCGATCGGACGACGGAGCTCGCTCTTCGCATCGAGCAACGACTCCACTGCCTCGACCGCGCAGAGCACGCCGAGCGCGCCATCAAACCTGCCGCCTTCGGGGACCGAGTCCAGGTGGGAGCCGACGACGATCGGGAGGCTCTGCCCCCCGGCCCCCGGCGGTTCAAAACGCGCCCAGAGGTTCGCGGCCGGATCGCGATGTACGCGCGCCCCGCGCGCCGCAAGCCATCCGCCGACGAGATCGCGCGCGCGCTGCTCCTCGCTCGAAAGGCCGAGACGTGTGACCGACGTTCCGGTGCCGCCGATCCGGGCGAGCTCGCCCATCCTGCGCTCGAGCCGCGCTCGATCGATCACCGGACGTGCTCCGCGAGCTCGTCGGGTCCGAACGTCAGCGTCGCGAACACCTCACGCTCCACGGCCTTCGCCAGCGGAACCGCGCGCTCGATCTCCGCGGCATAGCGCGGGTGGCGGCGTGCCGTGTCCTTCGCGCGCTCGTCGAGTGACTCGACCTCCTGGCCACCGCGGCGGTCCGCGACGTAGACCAGCTTCTCCGCATCGGTCCGCGGCGCGAGCGCGGGGTCGAGAACGCAGTAGATCGCGTGCCGCCGCGCGAGCTCGCCGCACTCGGGCAGGCCCTCGGCGGAAAGGATCAAGGCGCCGAGGATCGTGTGATCCCGAGGGTCGCCCGCGACCAGTGGGCTCCGGCCGATGTCGTGTAGGTACGCGGCAAGCACGATGAGATCGCGTTCGATCGGCGGAGCGCCGGGCCGGCGCGCCGCCACGAGCGCCGCGGCGATGCGACCCACCAGGCGGCTGTGCGTCGCGAGCCAGTCCGGGTAGCGATAGCGCGCGAAGAACACCTCGGCTTTGGTGGATAAGTCTGTCAATCTGCTATTGACACGAAACGTCTGTCAGACGACGATCGCGCGCACGGGGGAGCGGATGGTCGAGCAGTCGACGAGTTCGGATGACCGCATCATCGCGCACCTCCAATTCGCACGAGCCGTCGCGTCGCGCTCGATCGATCCGCGGTGCCGGGGCGCGGACAGAGAGGACCTCATCGCCTGGGGACTCGTCGGTCTGGTTCAGGCGGCGCAGCGCTACCGAGGCGATCGCGGCGCCTCCTTTGGCGCGTACGCGGCGCGGCGCGTTCGCGGTCAGGTCCTGGACGCCTTGCGCGACCGCGATCCGCTGACCCGCTCGGCGCGACGGGCGTTCCGCTCGGCGCAGCGAAGCAACGACGGTCTCCCACCGCCCTACGTCGAGGTTTCGCTCGATCGGGTCGGCGATCTGCCCGAATCGCGCAAGCTCGCCGATCGCCAGGACGAGCGGTGGGAGGTGGTCGCGCGCGCGTTGCGCGACCTAGCCCCCCTCGAGCGGCGCGTGCTGGTGCTGTCGTATGGCCGCGGGCTGACCCTCCGCGAGATCGGCGGCGAGATCGGACTCTCGGAGTCGGGCGTATGCCGACTTCGTGCCCGCGCGCTCGATCGCGTTCGGGCGCTTTGTGATGCCGGCGGCAGCTAGAGTGCGGGCATGTCCGATCTGCGACGAGCGCGTTTTGCGCGGCTCGTCCGCAACGCGCTCGCGGAGCTTCCCGAGGAGTTCCGCGAGAAGATCCGCAACCTCGAGATCGTCATCGAGGACGAGCCGAGCACAGAGCAACTTGGGGGGTCTGAGGGGGGCTCGCCCCCCTCAACTCTGCTCGGTCTTTACGAGGGCGTGCCCCTCACGTCCCGCGGCGCGCAGGAACCGTATCTCCCCGACCGCATCTGCATCTTTCGTCGTCCGATCGAGCGGATGAGCGTGTCACCGCGGCGGCAGGCCGCGATCGTTCGTGACACCGTGGTCCATGAGATCGCCCACCACTTCGGGATCAGCGATCGCCGGCTCCACGAGCTCGGGCTAGGTGACGCCGATTAAGCCGCGCGCGGGCCGCGGCCACACCGCCGACGTGTTCGCTTCAGCGGCGCACGGCCATCCTGAACTTTTCTGTCGCTCTTACGGGTCCCTCAGCGTCCTCGAAGATGGCTGAACCGGCGACGATCACCGTGGCGCCAGCGGCCACAACTCGCGCGGCGTTGTCAAGCTTGATCCCTCCGTCGACCTCGAGGTCGGCCCGGAGTCGGCGTGCGTCGAGCGCGGCGCGGACCGCTGCGACTTTCGCGAGCGAGGATTCGATGAAAGCCTGGCCGCCGAAACCGGGATGCACGCTCATGACGAGGGCGAGGTCGACTTCGTCGAGGTGCGGGAGGACCGACTCGACCGGTGTCTCCGGGTTCAGCGTGATCCCGGGCCGCGCACCCGCCGTGCGGATCGCGCGAAGCGTGCCGGGGACATCACGGGTGGCTTCGACATGGATGGTGAGGTAGGCAGCACCCGCCTCGGCGTACCTGGCGACCCAATCCTCAGGTCGCTCGATCATCAGGTGGACGTCCAGAGGGAGGCTGGTGGCCTTACGGAGGTCGTCGACCATCTTCGGCCCGAATGTCAGATTCGGCACGAAGTGGCCGTCCATCACATCGACGTGTACCCAGTCGGCGCCGGCGCGCTCGATCGCGGCTACGGCGTCGCCGAGACGAGCGAAATCCGCCGAAAGGATGGACGGAGCGAGCTTCGGGCTGGCATCATGACCCACGGGAGGGCGCTCAATGTACCGTCCGCAGAACCTCCGCATCCCTGGTCCCACGTTCGTTCCGCAGGCGGTCCTCGCCGCTTCGGCGCGGCCGCTGATCAACCACCGCGGACCTGAATTCGCTGCCCTGCTGGCGGCCCTGACGCGCGCGCTCCAAGACTTCCTCCGCACCGAACATGACGTCCTGCTTCTCACCGCGTCGGGGTCCGGCGGCATGGAGGCCGCGATCGCGAACACGCTCTCGTCTGGCGACAAGGCGCTCGTCTTCAGCTGCGGAGCGTTCGGCGAGCGCTTCGCAGCGATCGCGAAGTCATACGGCGTCGACGCGCGTCGGGTTGACGTGCCGTACGGCCGCGCGGTCGATCCCGAGCTCGTTCGCGACGAGCTCGCCAAGGAGAAGGGCAAAGAAGGCGCGAAGGCGGTCCTCGTCACGCACAACGAGACATCGACCGGCGTGCTCAATCCGGTGAAGGACATCGCCACGGTCGTCCGCGATTCGGGCAAGCTCTTCCTCGTCGACAGCGTTTCGGGCGCGGGCTGCTCGGAGCTCGAGATCGACGAATGGGGCATCGATGTGTGCATCACGGCATCCCAGAAGGCGTGGGGCGCGCCGCCCGGCGCCGCGATGGTGACGATGAGCCCGCGCGCGTGGAAGGCATACGAGAAATCGAATCTTCCGAAGTCCTACTTCGATCTCGCCGCCTACAAGGCCGCGCTGGAGAAGGCGCAAACGCCGGCGACGCCCGCGGTGACCGTCTTCATCGCGCTTCAGGAATCGCTGCGGCTCATGGCCGAGGAGGGGCTCGAGGCGATCATCCGCCGGCACCAAAACCTCGCGCGCGCGACGCGCCGCGGGCTCCAGGCCGTGAACCTCCAGCTGTTTGCCGACGAGCGGCACGCCTCTCCCGCGGTGACCGCGTTCCGGCCGCCCGCTCGTGTGGACGCGCGAAATCTCATCCGGATCCTGCGCGACGATCACGACACGATCGTCGCGGGTGGCCAGGGCAAGATGGAGGGACAGCTCGTCCGCGTCGCGCACCTCGGGTTCGTGACGCTGCAGGACATCGTCAGCTTCTTCAGCGCGCTCGAGCTCACCCTGCGCGATCTCAACCAGCCGGTCGAGCCGGGCGTCGCGATCAGCGCCACGCTGCGCGCGTACGCCGAGGGCGCATCTCCGCCGGCGGCACGGCCCGCCGCACGCGCCGCGGCGCGGCCGCCGGCCGACGCGGTCGCCACTCGTCGCTAGACAGCGCAGCATCGTCCACGTCGCGGACCCTCTCGCCGAAGAGGGTCTCGCGTTGCTCCGCGCGCGCTGTGAGGTCCGGCAGACCACCGGCCTGAAGGAGCCGGAGCTCGCATCTCGCGTTGCCGACGTCGACGCGCTCATCGTTCGGAGCGAGACGAAGGTGACAGCCGCGATCCTCGGCGCCGCGAAACGCCTGCAGGTCGTGGGTCGCGCCGGCGTCGGCGTTGACAACATCGACGTTCCGGCGGCCACCGCGCGCGGTGTCTACGTGGTGAACGCACCGCTCGGGAACATCGCCGCGGCCGCCGAGCACACCATGGCCCTCGCGCTCGCGCTCGTCCGCCGTGTCGTCGAGGCCGACCGCAGCGTGCGCGCCGGCGAGTGGACGCGCGCCAAGTTCATGGGTCGCGAGCTGCGCGCCAAAACGCTCGGGCTTGTCGGCATCGGCAGGGTGGGTGGCGAGGTCGCCCGGCGCGCCGCCGGCTTCGGTATGACGGTGATCGCTCACGATCCCTTCGCGACCGAAGCTTCGGCGCGATCGGCCGGCGCTCGTCTGGTCGACCTCGACGAGCTTCTTCGGACCGCCGACGTGGTGTCGCTGCATGTCCCCCTCACCGACAAGACCCGTGGGCTCCTCAACGCCGAGACGCTCGCGAAGCTGAAGCCGACGGCGGTCGTCGTGAACGCTTCCCGCGGCGAGGTGGTCGATCTGGACGCGGTCGCCGCCGCGCTCGAGAGCGGCGCGCTCGGCGGGGCAGCATTGGACGTCTTCGCCCCGGAGCCGCTCGCCGCCGACGCCGCGATCCGCAAGGCTCCGCGAACAGTCCTCACGCCGCACATCGCCGGCTCGACGGTCGAGGCGCAGACAAACGTCGCCGTAGACGTCGTGGAGCAGGTCCTCGACGTGCTCGACGGCAAGCCCGCGCGGTTCGCCGTCAACGCGCCGCGACCGCCGGCCGAGGAGGCAGGCGGGCTCGCCTGGCTGCGCCTCGCCGAACGGCTCGGCTCGCTCGCCGCGCAGCTCCTCGACGATCGACCCGCCCAGCTCACCCTCGCATACGGTGGCGCAGTGCTCGAGATCGACCCTGAGCCGCTCCGCGCGGCGGCGGTGAGAGGTCTCCTCGAAACGTTCAGCGAGGAGCGCGTGAATCTCGTGAACGCGCTCGAGCTCGCGCGTACGCGAGGTTTGGTGATCGCCGAGCGGCGCGAGACCGAGCCGCAGCGCTACGCCTCGCTCCTCTCGGTCCGCGTCGGACACACCGAGGTGGCGGGCACGCTCGTGCAGGGCGAGCCGCGCATCGTCTTCATCGACGGGTTCTGGGTCGACGTGCCGGTCGAAGGTCATCTCCTGCTCACCAAGCACCAGGACAAGCCCGGGCTGGTCGGACGCGTCGGCACGCTGCTCGGCGAGCACGATGTGAACATCTCCTCGATGCAGGTCGGCCGGCTGCATCCGCGCGGCGAGGCCCTGATGATCCTCACGCTCGACGACCCGGTGCCTGACGAGGTGCGCGCGCGCATCGGGACGTTCGCGGACATCAACGCGGTGCGCACCGCCAAGCTTGGAACATCGAGGTGATCCGCCGGGCTGTTGTCGGTCTTGGCGTGCTGCTCGTGCTCGTAGTGGGAGCGCCCTGGACCTACGCACGCATCGACGAGTCGTGTTTCGATCGAGGCGCGCCGCTGGCTGTCGACGCAAGTCCGGGCATCCTGTCAGTAGGCGCTCGCGCGTACAACTTCAGACCGAGCGCCAACGCGGACTACGGCGCCTATATCTTTCCCGGTGGCCTCTTGCGGGGTCACGCCGTCACGGCTGCAGCGAGACCATCGAGCGGCGCGCGATCGTTGGAGCGAGTACCGACCGTCGACCCGACGGGACCGCGGTCGTGACTCTCGGCGCGTACGCCAAGGGATCGCTGCCGGAATGGCGACCCGGGGATGTCGTGCGGATCTGGCTTCTCAGCTCGATCGGCGACGAAGAGTACTTGGTGGACCTAGGCGAGACACCGATCGCAAGCGTCGGATGAACCCGCCGAGCATGTTGCGTTACCCTCTCGCGGCCGATGGAATCCGCGCGCTTCGAGCGCACTGTCCGCACCGAGGCGAGCGAGATCTTCGCGATCTATGGCGGCGCGCGCCGGGTGGGTCGCGTCGATCTTCATTACGGGCGCTTCGAGGTGCACGGCACGCTGCTGCTCGAGGTCGATCTCACCGATGACGAGCTTCAGCAGATCATCGATCAGATCGACGAGGAGCTCGTGCAGACACACGACCCAGAGCGCGAGGACTTCCTGGTGACGGTGTTCAAGGCGGAGGAGCTGGGGTTCTATAGCGATGAGTACGAAGGTGACGACGAAGCGGGCGAGGACGAAGAAGAAGAGCGTTAAGGACGCGCGCACACGCGCAAAGGACGCGCGCCTACGCGCGTCCGGTCCGCGTCCGGAACGGCCGATCATGCCCAAGGGCTACGGCGTCCCGAACAGCGCGCCCGGCATGGTCCCGTGGGAGACGACGCGCAGCCTCCTCGAGCGCGCGACCTCCTACTGGCTCGTGACCATCGACCCCGATGGCAAGCCCCACCTGGTCGGTCAATGGGGCGCGTGGATCGATGACCGCTGGTACTTCGAAGGCGGCGCGGATACGAAGTGGGCGCGCAACGTCGCGCGCGAGCCGCGGATCGCCATGGGCGCGGAACGCGGTACCGCGGCGGTGATGGTCGAGGGTCGCGCGAGCCGGGTCGCCAGCGTGGACCGGGGGACCGCCGAACGGATCACGAAGCAGTACGGCGCGAAATACGGCCGCACCTACAAGTACCGGCCGAAGCCGGAGCAATGGGAAGGCGGCGGCTATGTCCTCACGCCGGCGAAGGTCTTCTCCTGGGATGTCCGCGGCTTTCCGCGGACGGTGACGCGGTACCGCTTCTAGCCGGCCAGCGACATGACCGTGGCTTCGGAGATGCGAACGAGATCGCGC